>AUXO011109849.1_pt1 | contig 10787 bp, 11 predicted proteins | sample 768731 | NCBI WGS metagenome assembly AUXO01 (sample SAMN02715735, study PRJNA202380) | gut metagenome | biome: sheep rumen | host: Ovis aries | place: New Zealand: Palmerston North
AATAGTGTTTGCCGTTGGAAGAAAACCATCCGATCTTCTTCTTGGTGGGACGGTCACATTTGTAACAGACAGTCTGGGTGATACTCTTGTCATTCATCAGATCCTTGCGGTTATCGTGCAGACGGCTGATATATTTGTCGTAGTTATTGAAGACGATGTGCACTTCCTGTTCCTTATTCTGAGGAACATTGAAAGTATCAAATGAAAACTTCTCCAAAACATCCGGATCTTCTATCTTGTCGAATATCTTGGCTGTGTAATAAGCATCGGAGAATGCACGGTGGAAGGGAATATCCTTGCGGATGTTCATCATATCGATGGCATCTTCGAGCGCCTTGCGGCTCTTGCCGTCTTCGTATGCCAAGCTGAACAGCTTCTGGATATCGTAGAATTTGATCGGTCTGTCAGAGAGCGGTTCCATATCATAGTAAGCCATATTACGCTGAAGCTCCAAAAGATCCAACGCACCCCAGGTACAGAACAGACAGTCCTTGCCGCACCATTCGAGAAATTCTTTCATTATCACCGGGAAAGTATCACCCTTCTCAAGTTCATTCATCTGCAGATGAACGAGACGGCTTGTGATAAAATGCATCTCATGATATACCTGCGGCTTGATCAGCTTGGAGAACTCACCGATCATATCACGGTTCTCATTGAGCTTGACTGCCCCTATCTCGACTATCTCAAAAGGCAGTTTGTCTATTCTGTCTTCCTCTCCGTGAGAGGCCTGATTCCATTCCAGATCGAAAATAATGTAATTCATTCCTATATTTTATCATAAGTTAGAATCATTTGTGAGTTTTTCACGAAATTTGAAGGGTCAATTTTGTTGATTATTCACAAAGCGTGTAAAAATTCATAAAAAGTACTGGACAAACGTCAAGGCATGGTTTATCATTCGGTTTACACTCAAGACACACGCAGGTGACATAGGACACCACTTGCGGCAAGTAGCAGATATCTGACGTCTGCTATGTATCTTAAGTATGGCGGGCCATCCACCCGCTGAATTCCACTTAAATCTGAATAATGATCAAGAGGTGATAGCTATCATAGGGCTTTTTGTTTTGTGTATGGCAGCTTCGATCTCTGATATCCGCAGGAGGATCATTCCGAACAGCATAGTTTTATGCATCTATCTGTTAGGTATGGTCAGGACATTAATAAGCAAAGGAGTTTTGCATACCCTTACTGCCTTGGCGTATTGTCTTATGATCCTGATCGCTTTTTACGTGATATACCTGACCGGCCAAATAGGGGCAGGCGATGTGAAATTGTATTCAGCGATACCCTTGTATTATCCCGGAGATAAGATCCTGCTCATATATTTGATAATTTTCTGTGTGGCGGCAGTTCTGGCTCTCGGAAGATCATTTCTTCTCCCTTCAAAAAGAAAGCGATTGAAACAGATCTGGATTTTTCTGAAATTCAAATATCTAAATCGAATCATCTTCCAAACAGAGATGCCGCTGTCTGATCCGGATCGTATTCCAATGGCCGTGCCAATGGCCATTGGAATAATGATCAGTATTATTCTTAATAATCTCGGGGTGATAAACCTTTCCCGATAAGGAGGAATCGAATGAAGCATACATTGGTGATATGTGACAAAGATAAACAATATGCATATAAAATAGCCGGATATATCAATAACAAGCCCGGGTTTCCGTTTGAAGTCCGGGTACCGGATTCGTTAGATGAGATAGTAAATAAAAAGACATTCATGAATATTGATCTTTTTCTTGTGGATGAGGATGTGGCGGAAGAATTTAGAGCATATGTCCCGGGAACAGATACGATATATCTTTCCGGAAACAGTCTTAAAAGAGAAGGTTTTAAGGACATGATCTACAAGTATCAGAGTGTAGACGGAATGATCAAAGAGATCCTTTTGTATGCATCTTCCAGAGATGATCTGAAGAATCTGATAAGCAGAAAGAGTCAGATGAAGATCATTGGATTGTTCAGTCCGATCGGAAGAAGCGGACAGACAGGTCTGGGGCTGGCAGTCGGACAACTGCTTTCAAGAGATCACAGAACTCTTTTTATAAGCATGGATTGCTACGGAAGTATTTCTGAAGAGAATGTGAATATTCCATGGTCCGGTGATCTTTCGGATCTTCTGTACTCGGTGAACAATGATTCCAAAGATATAGCAACTCTTATAGGTGGCGCATCGGGAAGTTTGGGGAGTCTGGATATCATGCCTCCTATGGACAGACACAATGATCTGATAAGCATAACATTTGATGAATGGAAGAGCTTTTTGAGGCATATAGAAGACCATACGGATTATGATTTTGTGATTTTGGATCTGTCAAAGGCAATACAGGGACTTACGGAAATGATAGCGTTGTGTTCTAAACTGATCGTTACGGTTACCGATGAGGAAAACAACAGAAAAAGGTTAAACAGCTTCATGAAGGAGATAGAGACGATCGAGAACATAAAGATGAATACAGATTACATAAGCATTCCGGAAGATAATCTTTCGCATAAGAGATCGATAAAGGGAGTGAGCGATGGATTGCTGGAATATGCAAGAGAGGTTGTTAAGGAGATAGTAGCTTAAATGTTTACGGAAGAGGAGCTTGCAGCAGACATCAAGAACAGTCTGATAGAGAAACTGGAATTCAAAGAAGATGTTTCCGATGAGGAACTGAAGGAAATGATCGGTGAAGAGATCAAGGAACTGAATTCCAGATTCCATATACCGATAAAAAACAGATTGGAATTAGGCAAGCAGATATATCATTCCATGAGAAAACTGGATATCCTGCAGGATCTTTTGGAGGATCCCGGAATAACGGAGATCATGGTAAACGGACCGGATAATATCTTCATAGAGAGAAAAGGAAAACTGGAAAGGATCCCTCAGGGATTTGAATCGGAGGACAGTCTCAGAAATGTGATCGATCAGATCGTTGCCAAATGCAACAGAGTAGTAAATGATTCTTCACCGATCGTGGATGCCAGGTTAATGGATGGTTCGAGAGTAAATGTGGTTCTGAACCCTGTAGCTATCAACGGGCCGATACTTACGATAAGAAGATTCCCGGCCAAGCCCTTTTTAATGGAAGATCTGATAAGAATAGGAAGTCTGACTGAAGAAGTTTCGGCATTTTTAAAAGACCTGGTCGTTTCGGGTTACAACATAATCGTCAGTGGAGGAACCGGATCCGGTAAGACCACTTTTCTAAATGCACTGTCTGCATTCATCCCGTCTGATGAAAGGATCATAACCATCGAAGACAGCGCGGAACTGCAGATCCAGGGAATAGACAACCTTGTTCGGATGGAGACAAAGAACAGCAATATAGAGGGGAATAATCCGATCACTATCAGGGATCTTATCAGAACCAGTTTAAGGATGAGACCGAATCGAATAATCGTAGGAGAAGTAAGAGGTGGCGAAGCTATGGATATGGTCTGTTCGGCAATGAACTGCGGTCATGACGGAAGCATGTCTACGGTTCATGCCAACAGTGCAAAAGACACGATATCGAGGCTTGAAACCATGATACTTATGGCGGTGGAATTGCCGATACATGCGATCAGAAGGCAAATAGGAAGCGGTGTCGATATCATTGTTCACCTGGGAAGGATGAGGGACAGATCGAGAAGAGTTCTGGAGATAGCAGAACTAAGGAACAGCGCTGATGGAGAGATAGATGTCAATCCTTTATTTACATTCATGGAAACTGAGGATTCCACCAAAGAAAGGGTGGCAGGAAGGCTGCAAAAGACGGGGAGGCTTAAGAATGAAGAGAAGCTTAAAAATGCCGGAATTCATATCAGTAATGAGTCGGACTGAATTGATAACGGAAATTATAAAGGGCATTGGGATAATAGCGTTGTTCGGATATTTCTTTTACAGATCCTTGATCATTTCCGTGTGTATGTTACCGTTGTTGTATTTTTATTTGAATTATAAAAGCAAAGAGATAAAGGAAAAGAAAGACAAAGCGCTTCTTCTGCAGTTTAAGGAAATGCTCAATTCCGTAAACGGATCGATACAAGCAGGATATTCAATAGAAAATGCTTTTATTGAGGCCGGTAAAGATATGAAGCAATTATTCGGACAGGAATCAACGATCGTAAAAGAGTTGAATATCATAAAAAACGGGATAGAAAACAACTGCGAGATCACAGAACTGGTCAGAAATTTTGCCGCCAAAACAGGGATCGAAGAGATAGACGGATTCGCCGGTATATTAAGTGTAGGTAAGAGATCCGGCGGCAACATATCAGCAAATATGAGCGCTTACGTGAGAGTTATCGAAGAAAAGACAGGTGTGATGCAGGAGATAGACACCATGGTGAGTGCCAGAAGATTTGAACAGAAGATAATGAATATAATTCCGTTTATGATCATTTTCTATGTTGAGCTGACGAATAAGAATTTTTTTTCGGTGCTGTACCATAACATTTTCGGAAATCTTGTAATGACTGTTACTTTGGCGATATATCTGCTTTCCATATATCTGTCCGACAGGATGATCGACATAAGGATATAGAGGTGATCATGAATAGACTTATTGTAAAAACAGCAGATCGATTGTTGAACGCATATATAAGTATCATGCAAAAAGGAGGTGACAACCCTTTTCCACCAGATTGTGAGAAAAGACTGTCTTTATTGTCACCGGGCAAACCGGTCAAACAACTGATATATGAGTATTACAGGAAGAAGATAGGCAATATTTTAATAGCTGTTATTGCAATGATCGCAGTCATTATAACGATAATAGTCAGCAATGCTACCAATACTGCGTTAACAAAAGACCGGTCGTTACAAAGACGTGAAGTCGGACAGGGAGATTACTCGGTGACACTTCGCGCTGAATCAGAAGAGTATGAATTTGATGACATATGCATCGGGGTAAATGAAAGAAGGCTGACAGAGGATGAATGTTTTACTTTGATGGATGAACTGTATCACAGACTGTGGGATATGATCCTTGCAGATAATGAGAGTCTTGATCATATAGACGGAGATCTTGATCTGCCGACGGCAGTTGAAGGCTATCCTTTTTCCCTAAGATGGGAGAGTTCAGACTATCTTACGGTTGATGCCGGGGGGAATGTCAGTAACGAAGATGCAGATAAATGCGGAGTTCCCATAGACTTAAAAGTGATCATGACATATCGGGATACAGAGAGGACATATGATATCAAAATCGTAGTATATCCGCTTGTTCCGGAAGGCGATGAATTAAAAGAAAAACTGCTGAACGATGCACTAAAAGCAGAAAACGAAAAAAGCGCATCAGATGTTTATTACAGGTTGCCGGATAGCATAGACGGAAAAAAGATCGATTGGAAAGAAGTAAATGAGCCCGTGATCCCGATCATCATCATACTTGGAGGCTGCCTGCTGTTGGGTATCTGGTTCGGAACGGACAGGGATCTTAGGAACAGATATGAAGAGAGAAACAAAATACTGGTCATAGAATATGCGGAATTCGTCAGCAAACTGCAGATCCTGCTCAGTTCCGGGTCTACCATTCGTAAGGCAATGGAGAGAATGGCCGGAGATTACAGGAAAAACAAGGAGAAAGGAGGACCTACAAAATATGTATATGAAGAATTGTTGTTATGTGTCAGGAAACTTGGAGACGGGATGAATGAAGCGGCGTGTTATGAATTTTTTGGTAACAGGTGTGGCGTTATCTGTTACAAAAAACTGGCATCAATGCTGATCCAGAATCTTCGTAAAGGTACGGACGGATTGATAGAAGCAATGGACAACGAAGTTAGGATCGCATTCGAAGAGCGTAAGGCCGCAGCAAGAAAAATGGGTGAGGAAGCTCAGACAAAACTCATGCTTCCGATGATGCTCATGCTAAGTGTGGTAATGATAATAATCATGATACCTGCATATCTGTCATTTGGCGGAATGTAGGCAGGAAAGGAGAATGCTTATGAACAGAATCAGAAAATTTAAGAACTTTTGGGCAGATGAAAGAGGTATGGGAACAGTGGAGATAATCCTCATTATAGTTGTACTCATTTCGTTAGTCATTATCTTCAAATCACAGTTAACATCCTTAGTCAACACGATCTTCTCTAAGATCACCAGTACGGCAAACAGCATTTAGGAAACAATGTATGAAGAAAGAGAGATACAGCGGATACATAACTGTATATCTGGCCCTTACTTTGGGAATAATGATATCTCTTATCACAACGATGCTGTCTGCTGCCCGCACACAGACTATCAGATTCCATACGGAATGTGTGACCGACATCGGGTTGGAGAGTATATTTGCCGAGTACCATAGAGAGCTGTTAGGACAATACGGTTTGTTGTTTATTGACAGCTCCTATGGGAGCGGTAAAGGAAGTGAAGAAGCAGTAAGATCCCACTTGCTTCATTATATGAATCTGAATTTTGACGGTGTAAAGAAAACGATCGTCGGTAAAGATCTTACAGCGTGTCATGCAGACAATGCCGCTCTTGAAGATGTCAGTTATGCAACTGACGGAAGGGGGACTGTTTTGGATTATCAGATCGATCGGTATATGAAAGTCAAATACGGTCTTGGTTATATTCCGGCGTTTCGAAATGATAACAGCGATCTGATCAGTCTTTTGGATGAATATGAGGGTTATCATTCAAGCAGAATCTCTGCTCAGGAAACGGCAAATGCCATAGTTGATGACTACAACAGTAAACTTCCGAAAGATCAGAAACCGTTCAGTTTAAGCAATCCGGCGGAGTCCGTAGAAGATCTGAGTGAGAGTAATGTTCTCTATTATGCGTTGGGAGAAACAAGTACCTATCCTTTCAGGGAAACGGATGTAAACTCATTGATCAGCCACAGATCCTACATGGAAGGGGCGGGACTCAGAGAATGGCAGGAGGCACCGCAAGGACTCGATTTTAAGCTGCTTATGATCGATTACATTTATGATAAGTGCGGCTACTACAAGCATGAAAAACCTGATTCGGCATTGTCATATGAGGTTGAATATCTGATAGAAGGAAATGGATCGGATATGGAAAACATGGAGAAGATAGCTGAAAAGATCTTCATGATCCGTTATGTGGTAAATATGACATACCTGTTATCGAACTCTGCAAAAAAGGAAGAGGTTGAGGCATTAGCGATCGCTGCCACGGCAGCTATAGGTATTCCTGCATTGGCAGAAGCAGTTGAGTATTCGATCCTTTTAGCATGGGGATATGCCGAGACCGCTAAGGATCTGCGAATATTGTATGACGGTCACGGATTGGATCTTATCAAAACGGATGCAACATGGAATACTCCTTTAGAGCAATTGACAGCATTCAAAAACTATCTGAGTGTATATAATCCCCCCTCAGGACCGATGGATTATAAGGCCTTTTTGGATGTTTTCCTTTTTTCGAAGAGTATTGAGACTTTGAATTTTCGTCTTATGGACATCATGGAATCAGATATAAGAAAAACGTCTGGAAACAGCGGTTTTAAGATGGATGAACAGATATATCAGCTCTATGCTGACATCAATGTATCCAGCAGATACGGTTATGGTTGCAGTATAAAACGCTTCTATTCGTATGAATGAAGGGAGGTTGATCATGTCTTCTTGTAAAAAAGCTAACAACTTTCAGGTGGTAAAAACAGATGATTTCCTCAAAGGCGGTTCCCTTCAATCTGCCACCTCTCGCACTTTTTTTTTCGATGGAACAGCTTGCAAGAAGACATCATCAACCTTCTTTATCAAATATAAGAAGCAAAGCGGATTAGCAGGCGGAATGACCGTGGAAGCCGCGATCGCCGTACCGATTTTTCTGTTCTTTATCGCCAATCTTCTCTCTCTGTTCATTATGTATGAGCAATTTGCAAAGAATCTGGCTAAGATCCATCAGGAAGGTAAGAATCTTGCCATGATAGCCCATTCTGCAGGTGATACCGGAGGAGATCTTGTCTTTCTGATCAAAGAACAGAGAATAGTCCCTTTTGTAAAAGAGATCGGATTTGGCAGTACCTTTACCGCTCCCGTGGTATATGTAAGAAAATGGACAGGTTACAATGTTCTTTCTCCGCTAGATACAAATGAGGAAGAAGAATATGTGTATATAACAGAAAGCGGTACGGCATATCACAGATCAAGAACCTGCAGCCACCTGAAGGTAACGATAAATGTGATTGATATTTCAGAATTGGCACTAAGAAGAAATGATTACGGACAAAGATACACTCCGTGTGAAAAATGCGGGAGAGGAAGCAGCACGGGTCTGATATTCATTACGAACAAAGGAGATAAATATCACAACAGTGCAAGCTGCAGTGGTCTGAAAAGGACGATAAAAACAGTAAAACTCTCTGAAGTAGGTGGCAGAGGACCCTGCAGTCTGTGCGGAGGCAGCTGATGATGAACATGGAAATAACCGGGATGATACTGATCATATTTATGTTGATTGCGGCCGTGTATGATATCAGGACAATGCATGTCCCGCTATGGGTCATTTGCATAAATCTATTTATCGGAACTATATCCGTATACATAGAACTTAACTTAAAAGGATGTCCTTTAGCGGATTATATGTTATCCGCAGTCGTGATCTTCCTTGTGATCTTATTCATTCTGATATTCAAACTGTTCCGGGTCGAAGAAGTCGGACTTGCAGATGGTCTTCTGATCGTTTCGACAGGAATGATACTTAAAGGAGAAAGGCTCATAATGGCTATCGGCCTGGCAATGATCCTTGCCGGATTGTTTGCGGGAGTTCTTCTTGTTATTCGTAAAGCCGGCAGAAAGAGCAGGATACCCTTTGTTCCTTTTCTGACAGTCGGTATTGTGATAAGCATATTGTTTTTATCCGGAGGTATGACATGAGGTCAATGATAACAGAGAAAAAGAAAAGGATCATAAAAACGGAGTTGGACGGGTATATGACGATGGAAGCATCGTTTATCATACCGCCTGTTTTTATCTGCTTTATCGTCATTATCCTGTATACCTTCTTTTTATATGATCATATGATCGTATATCACAGTTGTTACCTAGCTGCATTAAGGGGAAGTCAGATAAAGAATGCAACGAATGATGCTGTGAAAACATACGTTGACACACAAGCCGAAAAACTGCTTGAAGGCCAGGTGTATCAATATCAGACGGATCATGAATCCGGTGTATCTTTGATATCGATCAATGTAAAAGCCTCATCTCATATTACCAATCTCGTGTCCGGATTTAATCTGTATAAAGAGAATGAATTAAAAAGTGAAAGAGAAGTTTCCATCAACAGGATAGATCCGGTTGACTATATACGTAACGCAGAGAGATTCTGAAAGGTGGAATGGAGAATGAATATGGAAATAATACAGGAAATGGGAAAAAGCTATTTGTGTACGGATATCATTGAAAATAATGGATCCGATTACATGGAAAGGATGCTGACAGACAACAATATAAAGGGACAGCCGGTTTGCAGAAGAGGGATATGTCAGAACAGAGAGATACTTAAATTTGATATCACCAACATGAAAACACTTAGGAGAGAATTCGATAACAGGAGTATGCATTTTGAAGATCTTAGGTGGTTATTGTACGGCATATCAAGTCAGTTAACTGTCGGAGCCTCTTATTTGCTTGATGAAGAATATTATATATACGATCCGGACCATATATATATTGACATGGAGAGCGGAGTTCTTAATATGATCTGTATTCCTTATAAGTGTTCCGAGAACAGTGTAGAAGAAAGATTTCATGAGCTTGCGGATTTTATACTTGAGAAGATCGAACATAAAGAAGAGCATGCGGTCAGCATAGCCTATCAATTCTACAGAATGTCCAAAGAGAAACTGTTTTCTATGATCGGATTCTGTGCTCTGATCGAAAAAGAAACAGGGATCCTTAACGAAAGCAAAGATCGGAAAAAAGATGAAACGGGTATAAACGAGGTTTTGAGCGATGATGATACCGAGGATGGATATCCTATAAAAGAGACAGATGAAAACAACAGGGAATGGGATATCTTCGGAGCAGCAAAGGGCGACAGGGAAAGAGAAGGAAGAGAAACAGGAAAAGCCGGATATATAAAGGTACTTATAGGACCGGGATCAGTAGCAATAACAGCTGTTTCGGGTATCATCTTCTATTTTATACGCGGTAAGAAGGGTGCATACGGAATACAGATCCTTTCTGTGTCGGTGCTCATACTGGCAGTAACATTGGTCTTTATCATAAAACAAGTGACAAAGACTGTTGAAAAAAAGAAAGAAGCAGAGCTTGAGAGGAACATGTCCGGGAGAGCCGTCACTGTAGGAGAGTATTGGGGAGGGGATGACAACACTGTATTCTTTGAAGAGGAAACACAGTTCTTTGATATTGAAGATGTTGATAAGCCTTCTTTTTCTCTTGAATGGAGTGAAAACGGTGAAAGCAGGAGAGAGAGGATCGACGCCGATTCAGTCATACTCGGTAAGAAGTTTGATGAAGTAGATGTATGCCTAAGCGACCCCACAGTCAGCAGGAAACATGCCAGACTTACCCTAAGGGCAGGCGAGGTATATCTTCGGGACCTCGGAAGCACGAACGGTACTTATGTGGAAGGAAGAAAGATAGAGCCCGGAGAGGACATAAAACTATGTGATAAAAAGGATTTCATACTTGGAAAATTAGCCGTTCGTGTGGTATGATAATACTGTATCGGCTTAAGTACAAGGAGGCATTGTGAAGGTCAATATCTACTATGGCGGCAGGGGTCTGATGGACGATCCCACCCTGTATGTGATCAATAAAATGCAGAAGGTTTTGGAGGAGCTCAATGTCAAGGTAGAGAGGTT
>AUXO014937602.1_pt1 | contig 10787 bp, 9 predicted proteins | sample 768731 | NCBI WGS metagenome assembly AUXO01 (sample SAMN02715735, study PRJNA202380) | gut metagenome | biome: sheep rumen | host: Ovis aries | place: New Zealand: Palmerston North
GCCCTGGTGGTGGAATGGTAGACACGGTAGACTCAAAATCTGCTGCCGGCAACGGCGTGAGGGTTCAAGTCCCTCCCGGGGTACAAAAGAAAAGGATGGACTCCAATGAGGTTCCATCCTTTTAGTATGGTTCAACCGTTACGGATGACATTTTTCTTCAAAGCCCAATTAGCTTGATTCTATCCGACGGTTCTTCTATGGTTTTAGGTTCTCCCTCCAACGTGGTGGTCAAATGGCGAATGGATATGTTTTCCTCAGTAATGAGAAGATAGTATGTTCCCGCATTTGCATCAAGCGGCATATCTGCAAAATCCACACCGATGTTTGGCAAAAGAGGAATCATATTGGCAAACGATTCGGTATAGTAGCATACCGCCGGCACCCATTGCTCTGAAACAAGCAGCACATTACAGAAAAGCACTTTGGCTCCTAAATTTGTCACAGAAATGGAAAAAGAGCCATCCGGATTAACGGCCTTGACAACAGAGATATGCGGCAATGCATTCAAATCATCGAATGTACCTTGAGCAAGCTTCGCGTATATAGAGTCGTACAAATCGACACCTTCACCTCTAATTGCCGCACCAAATTTCACCCCTAATTCCGAATATCTTGCGTCACCCTTGTCAAGTGCCTCGAAGAGGCGTACACATCTTTTTGCAAAGCCAGATGACCTGTCTCTATTTTCTTCGTCTAGTAAATGCCCGATTTTCCACTCCCCAATTTTATCAAGGTTATACACACTGCCCCTTGCCAGGTCCGCAATGGACACCTTACACTCCTTGCAGATTCGTATAACGTCGTCAAGTCTTACCTCATCAAGCTGATGGACTTTGCGGAATGTCTTTTCTCCAGACCGCTTTAGTTGTACCTCCCCCTTTACGCTATGGATCTCAAGGTTTGACTGAGCTGCTGCCACGAGTGGAAACAGGAGGCCTAAAAAAATCAACATCTTCTTCATTTTATCATTTTTTTTCGTTTTTTTATAACCTTAACCGCCAATGCAGACAAACTTGTCCACACATCGTCGACCAGCAGCGACATCGCAACCATTCCCATTAATGGAGAAACATCAATATAAAAACCTTGATTTGCGAACAATTCACCACCAATGACGAAGGCCAGAATCAGCAAAGACAACTGCGCGATGCGGAACAATAGTTTTGCCATTATCATCTTCCGGCGGACAAGCACGGTGTTCAATATTATCAACAAAGAGCATGCTACCGCAGCCATCAGCCAATTGAATAAAGTAGAGCTTTCTCTGACGGGGTGAAACCCAAGCATGTTTTCCACAATATAAGCATGTATCTTCAAGCCACTCATTTCGCCCATCGGCGTGAGATGCGCATCCTGCAAGTTCGACGTATCTCCAATCAATACAATTTTATTCCGCATGAGGTCTTGGCACCGCTCCGGTCTCCTTTCAATGGTTTCGAAGGAAATTGTCAAAAAATCCATCCCTGGATAGTAAATCAGAGACTGCACAGTATCCTTGGAGGAAAAAACTTTTGCGCCACTTGCCTCAACAAGTGCAGCAGCGAAAGACACACATGGATAATCGTCGACCATATATACCGGCCGATATCTTCTAATAACGCTTATGGGACTCTCCGAAACGAAACGGACATCACCACTATGGAATCGACTGGTATCTGAGGCAAAATATGCCTCTGCCCGTCCTGTTACGGCTGCCATCACCATGACCGAATCGTTGACAATTGGAACCAACAGGCTGTCTTCCTGCCGTACATTCTGGAAAACAATATCAACACCAATGGCCTTGGGGTGAGAAGACTTGACGATGTTTAAAACCTCCGCCATCCGTTCTGGTTCCATGTTTTCAGTATGAACAAGAACAACATTCTCGCTTTCTCTCACTTCATCGGATGCAGCCATGCGACTATAGAGGTCGGACAACTGGAAGTCTTTTGTTTCAACGCTCGATTTGAACGCCAGCATCGAGGTGAAGCTGCGCAGAATAGTGTTCGACAACCATGCTGCCACGATGGTTACCACTGCCACGTGGGCAGCCGTCAATAATGCGTTTTTATATTTATTTTTATTCATATTCTCAATCAAGACCATCTAGCAAAATGAATCCAGCCCAATAATAGGGATCGGCCATCGGTTTCACTATATGCTGCGGCACAGAGGGGCTTTCTTGGGGTTTCTTTTTCTTGCCGCTTGTCGCTGGCCTGTATGGGCCGCCCACTACACCACGGTCATTCCCCATCCTTTCCCACTCGGTCTCGTCGACCTCAAAGTTTCGCACATATTCCTGCGCCGCTTTGAGGGCTTTCTGTTTCGTCATCTTCTTGATGAGCCAATTCTCGTAGAACTGCGTCATCAACATCTGCGTTGCACGGTCATCCACCTTCCAGAGACTCATAAGAATCCCCTGAGTATTCGCCATTTTAAATGCACGTTGAAGTCCATATACACCATCCCCCAATATCTTGCCCATACCAGTCTCACACGCACTCAACACTGCTAATTCAAGTCCACTTAAATCCAATGAAGACACTTCCAGCGCGGTTAGTCTCCCATCGTTCTTATTTGTACAATGGTCATCAAATTTTCCTAACGACAATGCCGTTTCATAGCCTGACATAAGAAGACCGTTTAACATCATGGGGTTATCGCTCGAACCGTCAATAGTATCAAAAAAACCGTGTGTTCCGATATGTATGATTCTATTTTTACCACCACTTAGTTTTTTGAAATCATCCTCTGTCCCCTTATCTCGGCTATAAACCATCGCCTTTAATTCTGTGTTATTTGTTCTATTTATAATTTGAACAATATGATCGACTTCTATCTGGGTCCCTTTAAGATAATTTCTATTTATATCTTTGTAGTTATACCATAACCCACCAAAAATAGCAGTTCCATTCTTACCTTGTACAGTATCATGGATTGCCAACTCTCGAGTGGATGAAAGACGATGCATATTATAAAGGTCAGAAACGGAATAATATGTTGTGTCTGTTGGCTTCACAAACGGCAAATACTCTATTGGGTAAGTTTGCAAACTCCCATCTGTAGAGAAATATATTGTGCCGACTGTATCAGAGGGGAAATATTTAACCATTTCATCTGTCCATATTGACTTGCTAATATTCCATAGATGGTTTTTATTTAGTGAGCGAATATCATCGAGCGACGCACTACTCATGGCATTATCCAAAGATTCATATTTACCATTTATTTTCACCGCATTACCCAACCTAATTTGCTTCGGACTTTTCCATTCTTTCTTTATCAAAACAGCCCCATACTGATTATTTGAAGTTTTGTAAAACTCGACAGCCAAGTCCTCTTCCTTTAGTTTTGCAGCTACATCTTTCCACCCAATTGACAAACTTGGAATATTAAATGTGAGTCCATCATTGTCGAGATTCCGAATAATCTCACAATCGATAGAGTCTATTTGTCTCCATTCTGTACCATAAGAAGACAGCTCCCTTCTTTTAAATAATAAATCTTGTACGTTAGCATTCCCATATGTCTCTGCATATTTAATGAACTCTATATTTGTATTAAGTAAGATGCCCTTGGAAACCAACAATGCATCATAACATGCCGAAGGAAGACTCCCATCTGTCATCAATTTTGGCTTTCCCAAGGCATCATGCGCTAAATCAATTGTTTTGCCAATGTACCTTTGAGCATCATCCCAGTACATGCTGCGATCGTACTCTCCCCTCTTACAGAATTCGTCTTTTATCAATTCAATATATGCATCAAACGCATCGTTGTGGCTCTTTATTGACTTTTTGTAACGCAACCTCTCCCAATACAATCTCGACAAATCCAGTAGCGCAAGCAGGTAAGGTTTACTATTTTCACCGAAATACTGTCTTTTCAAATTCAAGGATTTTTCCTCACACATAATCGCTCTGCGTTCCACTCCATCCATATAATGAATTCGGGCCTCGGTGTCCAACCTTAATATTTCGTTTATCGTATCGCGTCCTTCGAACGAGCCGGATCCATTTTCTTGGAAAATACGATCACTGACATTTAGCTTTTCCTTGGCTTGTACAACATCACCCGACATACAACAAACCAACGAGCACCAAGTCAAACACTCTGCATACTGTGTACTGTTTTCCGAATACTTAACTTTATATAAGTCTAACATTTTATTCAGTATAGTATGGGAGGCCACACCATTCTCGGAAATGGTACTATCTATTTGATCATGCAAAATGGAGAATAGTGTACCATCATTATAAGGTTTCTTATGTATAAAAAATATTGGAGAAAAACTACCAGCCGCCACACCATTTGACTTTAGCGCGATATAATCTCCAACATATATAAACCCAAGCATAGTCGCCATCCCTATAACTGTAGCCACAGGTATATAAAACCACAAGTTCCAATCAAACTTTTTCGCCAGTTCGGCTCCTACAAACATTTCCAAAACGAAAAGACCGTATCCGACCGCAGGAATCTCACCAGCTACAAATTCAAGACCCCGCTTTTTGTTTATGGCATCGAAATCAAGCCCCCTGGTGAAATTGATATCCCTTTGATAGTTTAACTCTGCCAACGAGGGCAATTGAACAAAAGACCTGTCATTCAATGGGATTTGTGTTTGTGCGAAAGTGTCCTCAAACACAAACAAAATAGTTATTGTCGCCAATATTTTAAAACAAAGAAATCTCATAATGAATAGTTTGTTGACTTAAGTTTATTACGTTGTGAGAAAATACGGTATTCCAACAAGAACGCTAAATATGACGTAGATGGAGACTCTTTTTTAAGAGTATAATATGCCACCTTGTCAGAGTTTACTACAGGAACTGGAGAAGACCCAATTTTTACCCCAATTGAAAAATACGTGAAGGCCAACTTTACTCCCAAATAATAAGAATAGGAAAAACGATTAAGACAATCATTATTAAACCAAACGTAACTGACACCATCTTCACTATGCGCTTTCCCTGTCAAAAAAAAATTTGTTTCAAGACCGATAAACATATGTGTGGCATCTCCCATATTATAATCCAACGCTACTTCAGCGAACGTCCAATGTGTCTTTATTCCATTTGATGAGTTTTGATCTTTATCAAATGAGAAGTTAATCTGGTTATAGCCTGCGCCAAGCGTGAAATACCACTTACTTTTTACTCTTGAAATATTAGTCTCTATACCAAAACCTAATGACGAACTATATTCCGGAATTTCATGAGGAGAAGAATACCATTTGTTTTCCATAAACGGTCTCTGTATTCGAGCGAAAATCCACAAATCATAAATCACTGGATTGTTTGTGTTTTTTTGGAGCGGTGAAAATATACCCCCTTCTTGGCCGAAACAAAAGCAAGAAACCATAAGAAACAATAATATGAAAAGAGACTTTTGCATAATATCAGTACCAAGTTTTGTAATAGATTATTTTCATCGCCCTAACTCTATACTTTAGTTTTTTGATTAAATGGTTTTTATTTGACCAAGTTTTGTTATATGGGGTCACAGCCCAAGCCCTGTTTGCTTGGTCATAATCATACGATTGTCCACCAATAGTATAAGAGTTCTGAACGTCCTCGCAACAAGTCCAGTAATAGTCGTCTGTTATCGGTGTACCACCAATGGAAAGGAGTGCATTGTTCAACTTACTCACATTGTTACCATCATATCCAAATATTCCATGTAGAAAAGAATATGATGGCAACATCCAGCTTCCGCCATATGGAAATTTGTCGCCATTTTTCTTGTTGCACCAATATTGTGCCGGAAATCGTTCAACATTACGAGCATTCATACATTGAAGCATTGCTAACGGGAAATCAATCAACTCCAGTTCTTTTTGTCGAATAGAATCTTTGTTGTACACAACTTCACCCATTGGTCCCCAATAGGCAAAACCTTCATCCGCCGAAATCACAACAATATACTCATTCTTTGACACTAATGCAACAACACCCTCATTCCCAGCATCGTCCACATAATAATCATATAATTGATATTGTTCTGTCGTTTCATCTATTATTATTGAATCTGGCTCTTTATAACACGAGGATACCAGATTTCCCACTAAAAGTGAACAAAGAACATATTTAATGTTTATGAATCTTTTTAGTAATACACACATTGATAATCAGAGTTTAAACAATCATATTTCACCACAAAATTTTTCAGCCCATTGTTATGGATTATTATAGTATCGTTGCTGTTATTTCCGTTATTGTAAAACATCTTAACGTTCAACCGAAACATCTTGTCTGCGACATTACATGTTATCGGGGAAATAACACTCGAACTATTATTGGGGTATAACGCATATTCAAATTGGGATTCTGACCTTGATTGTTTTTCATACAATGCAATGGAAGAACTCTTGCGTGTCCATCCGCTTATTTTTCTTACATCGTCAGCATTCAAGAACTCTACATAACCATTAAATGTAAGCGATGATAAATTGATAATAGTGTCCTGGTTTTCCGGAGTCATCGAAAATGATGCCATTTTGACCCTGTTATAAGCAGGATCGTCATTTTGCTGAAACGACACCAATTGATATTTGGGTAAACTATCATAATGTATGTGATACCACACTTCCTCATAATCATTTTCCTCTTTATAGACCACCACATCGGCCACTGCAACAAATTGGTATTTCTGGTTCCTGTTCAAGTGCCTAATGGTAGTTTTATTTGAAGACTCAGGCTGAAGAAAAGTAATTTTCCTATCAACAAGATGGCTCTCTTCGTCATAACAATTGATAGATAACCGAACATTTGCAAGTTTGTTTTCTGGAGCAGAATTTTCCATGCAAATACCACTTTCTCGTGGTATCAAAACGGAATCAAACATATCTTCCAAACACACGGAAATAGTCACCTGACGTTGTTCAGTGTCATTCCATTCATCAAAATCTCTTTGACAAGAAACGAACGCAATTAGCATCAGCCATAAATATTTCAACCAGTGAGTCATAAATCAAAGTGATAAACTATGTTTAAATCAAAAAAAAATCGTTCAAAGGTATAATCCTTTAATCCTTTATAATCATAGCCGACAGACTCATATATGTATTTTTGGTCAAAAGCTGGAGATAGTCGGTAATTGCACCCCACTGAAATTTCTAAATTTTCGAATCTGACGCCGCCTTTGCTTGATATACAAGAATGGCTGTTCCCTATATGATAATCTGTAGTATAGTCACTATCGACATAATGTTTTGAAGAAAGACAAAACACATATTCGAATCCCGCTCCTATAAAAAAGCAATAGTCTTTCTGCCTGAAAAAATTTATCTTTACCAAAACAAACAAAGGTATCTGTTGTAGCGACACTTGTTCAGATCTTCCTAAACCCAATGGGTTGACTATGCTATATTGCAGTCCATAATCCATATTGAACAGATTCCTATACGTACCAAAACCAGATGATAATGAAAGCGCAAACAAAGCATTATTGTATCCTCCGACTCTTATACCTGTCGATATATGGTAATAGTCTATTTTTTTTATTCTATCCCACTTTACAGACTCTTTATCAATATCCGTCTGTCCGTGGGACAAAATGCAGCCCAAACAGAAATACAATATAATCAAAGACTTCTTCATAATACTTCGTCTACATTTTTTTCATCGTTATAGGCAATAAAAAAGTAGTGCCTTTAATCAAATAAGTATCGTTATTATAGTAAAAAACGTACGACAAGCCTTTATCACACTCGATAACGCCAGAAGTATTGTAAACATAAAAATCCGCCTCTACCATATATTCTCCGTACTCATTAATGTTTCCAACAGCAATTGTCGAATTACAATAGTCGCGGACTCCATTGTACACATACCATCCTTTCAAGAATACCTTTCCCATTACTGTTTCATTATTTAATGTAACTCGAGCCAAACTATCTACGAGTTGGTTTTTAAAGGTAATCACAGAAGTCGCTTGATTATAGTTTATATAAAATGATTTACTCTGCCCCCCCCACCTTTTTAAAATAAGTGTTCTATTGACAGTGTCTTTACTGATAATTACATTAAAAGAATTACCATCTGCATCAGTTAATTTCCATGTACCGAGCAAATTCGCATACCCTTCTGTCATCGGATATTCTGTTTCTGCAAAGTATTCTGTTTTGTTATATCTTCCTGTTGGAAATCCCTTCCCATCCACTCCTATTACATATGCGACATATTCACCTTCTTTCAGGTAACGATAAAAAGACATACTCTGGTTATATACTTTCGTGTTTTCAACCCAAAATTCATCATTATTCGAATCATTGTATTGTCTGTCATATTTCTCCGTAGCATAAACCAAAAATTTATCCTCTGAATCAAACCGCTGTCTCTCCTCTTTAGAAAATATCAGAAAAATATATTGTTCGTCACCCATACCAGATACTCGAACTTTGACATGTGAGTAATAGCCATTACCATTTAATGCCTGCCCTTTATATTCTACACTCCAATTTTCGTTCAAATCGCACAAAACAAATTCGTCCTTTGTCATGAATTCAATTTTTCCATAATCTCCCGTAAATCTATTGTCCTCATCAACTCCTGCAACAACATAAGTATACTTCATGTTTGGAGAAAGATTCTTTATATCAATCACACGTTTTTTCTGGTCAAAAGTTTCTCCATCATAAAGATTGCCTTTGCTTATGTGTGAAGTCACGTCGACATCATGTCCATCTATAACAAATCCACAATACTTGTCTCTGTTTGTACCATTATGGGTCATAACCACCTTCGCTCTATAAGACAATACTTCTTTTTCTTTGATTATGAAAGTTATTTCATTTTTGCCATCTTCAACAACTTCTTTTTGACACCCCGCTGTTAGGAAACAAACAAAAGTCAAAATCAAGAAAGATTGAATCCAAAATCTCCTCATTAATAAAACCTCCGTAATTTGTTTTAAACAGTCAAAAATCATTATGTTATTTCTTTTCTTTCAAATTAGTTTTCAGCCCCATTTCTTCAATTAATTTATCCGAAATAATGTCAGCTGGGGCTTGCAGTATGGTTATAACCCACGAATGTGTTATTTCATCCCAATCTTGTGAGGTTATAAACTGCCAGCTTGACGTAAAATAATTCTTACCCTCAGATGCTTTTTTCATGCGTAGTTCACGATTTCTCTTCCAGTTATCAAGGTATCTTTCCGTCAAACCACATTTCTCCGTGATATCGAGTGCTATCTGATATTCGCCAGTGCCCCAAACGGGGTGTGCTTCGCCATTGGAGTCAAGGTAGCCCGAATATGATCGCGGCACGACAAAGCTGTCGCCGACAACTTTGTATTTCGGAGCCTCTTTATCATGCCGTACATAGCGCAGGAATCCATTGGAATCAAGGTCATCCCTTCTAACTGGGATATTGATGGTGAACTCGCCAAGTTGCTCATCACGGAATATCTGCGTAATCTCGTTCATCCAAGAGGATGAGACTGTAAGGTGAAGGTTCATGATATAGTTCTGACGGTCTTCCCAGCGAAAAACAGTGTCGAAAGAGGAATTCGGCAGATTGGAATGGGTGGGGCTAACGATAAGCGTGTCCAAAACCAATTCGAACTTGCTGTGTTCAACAATGCGGTTTATTTTGGAACGGTTGACATGAAGGGAGATATAGAAGAGCGTGTCCTCACCTTGCTTGCGAACGACCCCGATACCGTTGAATCTCATGCCCGCCGGGTCCATAGGACCAGCCATCGACGTAGTGGAATAAAAGTCGTTGAGTCCTGAAATAGTACGTATCTGCGTTTGAAAAACATTTTCTGCATTAACAGTCTGTTCCCATTCCTCATGAATACGTTCTTTGCGTGTGATTAGCCCGGCGATTGTTTGAACTCCAAAATTCACAACAGAGGTAACATAGCCGGAACCTATCCCTTTGGCAGCATTTAGAGTAGCCTCCCACAGCATATCGCCGAAGGATCCTCGAGTGTTTCCTTTACGAGTCTGGTCATTATATTCTTGTATTTGAGCGGACAAACCGTCGTCTGTGTAAATGAATGCGGTGTACTTCTTCGTTTGTGCCATAAGCGGAATAACGCAAGCCACTGCACACAATGTCGCTAAAAACTTTTTCATTCTCTATCCACCCAGTTTTATCACATCGGGTACATCGTTTTTTTATGTCGGTGCCCGATACCCATAGGGCAGCATAGTTATTATGAAAAGAGCGTGGGTATCAAACTCATCGTTTATCCCACTATCAAGGTTATATATTAGAAACCACTAAATTCAACAGCCACGGACAAACATAGTTTCAACGTCTTTTTTCTATGTACTGCCAGTCCTCCGGGGGGCGTAGAACCACGGTAGGGACTTGCTCTCGCCCTCCCCGCTCCCCGTCAAGAGACCCGGATGATTGACGATGCAAAGATACACATTTTTCATGACATACCAACAAAAAAAATCACCTGCCCATAGGATAAATTGACAGAAGTGCCTGTAATTTATTTCTGTATTTGGAAATTATTGTATATTTTTGCATCGGCAAACGGGAGTGGACAAGACCCGGCAAATACACTTAAAGAACAAAGAACATGATGAATACGGAACAACGCAATCGAGCAATGAAACGACTGATGCTCACGGCATTGGTTCTGCTGCCGCTGGCGGCGCACAGCCAGACCGAATACAACCACGAGTACGACTACGAGTGCGAGGGGACGCTTTTCCTCAGCTCGTTCCCGATGGACACGCTGCTCAGCGACGCCTGCCACACGGTGGTCTACATGCTCCCGCCCACCTTCCCCGGCGGAAAGGACAGCCTCAACGCCCAGCTCCGGCGCACCCTCCCCCC
>AUXO015266812.1_pt1 | contig 10785 bp, 13 predicted proteins | sample 768731 | NCBI WGS metagenome assembly AUXO01 (sample SAMN02715735, study PRJNA202380) | gut metagenome | biome: sheep rumen | host: Ovis aries | place: New Zealand: Palmerston North
ACGGAAATTGACATATATTTTATTATGCGTGAAGGTGACCGTTTAGGTAGTAAATACCTTGAAAACTTTGCAAATGAAGAAGGTATAGTAACAGGTGATAAACTTCAGACACTTGCAAAGATACTTCATAATGCCTTTATTAAAAACTGGCAGCATGAGTATACGGCCCTTACAAAAGACTATGACCCTTCAGGTAACATTGATTATGTTGAGACCTACAAGGGTAGTGCAAAAGGCAATTCAGGAGGCAGCACCACACAGTCAGGCAATGTTGTCAATGAGCAGGACACGGCAGGTTTAGGTTCATCTGCATATGCTAATGACAACAAGTCTACTACCACGTATAATGCAGTTAAGAACGCAGTAACAAGCAATTCACAGGGCGAAGACGAACATACAATTACAAAGAAGGGTAATAACGGTAACGATATTCCCGGAATGCTTGATAAAGACATAAGATTTTGGGACAAAAACAAGTTTTATGATCTTTTATGTAAGGATATAAGCGAAACAATTGCTTTATCAATATATTTATAAACTAAAGAAAGAAGGTAACTAATTATGAAATGGACACAGGTTAGTGAACTCGTTAATGATGTAACGAAGGAAATGATCGGTGAAGAGGCTACACTTTTGACAGATGACCTGTCAAACGTTGTTGACGTAGGCAATGAAGTACTTGCAGAAAGCTATGACGCATTCACAAAAAAGCTTCTTGACAGGGTAACAAGGACCATTTTTGTTGATCGTAAGTACACCGGTGCAATGGCAAAGCTTAGGCGTGACAGTTGGGAATTCGGTATTAAGCAGAAAATCTACATGACGGAAATCCCTGAAGCGGTAGATGATGATAGCTACAAGCTTGTTCACGGCAATAGCTATGACGATAACAAGTTTAACCAGCCGGCCCTGGCTTCAAAATTCTATCAGCAGGCAGCAAGCTTTAGGGTCGATATCTCAGTAACGGAGAAGCAGGTACGCACGGCATTTTCTAACAGAAATGAACTCAACAGTTTTGTTTCTATGCTCTTTAACGCCGTCGATACCTCCATAGAGTTGAAACTCGAAGGACTGGCGAAAGCAGCCGTTTCCTATCTCATCGGGTCGACCGTGCTTGATGATATCAGTGACCTTGACCAGTCAAAGACAGGTGTAAAGGCCGTTAACCTTCTGAAGCTCTATAATGATCAGTTTCAGACTACACTTGCAAAGAAAGACGCACTTTACACGCCTGACTTTATCAGGTTTTCCGTGCTTGTTATCTCTCAGTATCTTGATAAGATCGCAACGGCTAGCACACTCTTTAATGAGGGCGGTCTTCTCAGGTTCACACCTAGAGACAAGCAGATGCTTATCATGTCTTCATACCTGAAGTCAGCAGCAAACGTATATCTTCAGAGTGATACATTCCATGAGCAGTATACGGCCCTGCCTATGTCAGAAAGTATTGCTAACTGGCAGGGTACTGGTTCAAGCTTTGACTTTGATACAGCTTCTAGCATCAAAGTTGAGATTAAAGACCCGGCTACACCCGGACAGACAAAAACCATTAGTTGGGGCGGTATCCTTGCGGTACTCTTTGACTATGACGCTTGCGGTGTAGACTGTGAAGAAAGAGAAGTCACAAGTCATGTTAATGCCGGTGCAAGGTTCACAAACTACTTCTATCATCAGGAGGCCCGTTATTGGGTAGATACTAATGAGAATGCGGTAGTATTCTTTATCGGTGAAGCTACAACTTAATGACCTAACAATATACGTAAGTAGTCATCATGTACTACTTACGTATATGATTAAGTGATTAAAGGGGGTTAATATGAAATATTGCTTAGTTGATACATATTTTCTTAATGACCGTTCAAAGAAGTATAAGTTAGCGGTTCTTTCAGATGATACACTTTTTGGTATGCCACCAACTGATAGTAGTACACCGGTTAACCTTATTGAGCCTTCTTTTGAAGGTTATGATAATCTGTCTGACATAGTTGAACTTATTGATGACAAATTAGGTTTTGAGCCTTTTAAGGTTTATAGAAATGAATATTATATCGTCCATAATATAAAAGACATGGACGAAGAATTTTATAATTTTCTTGCAGATTTTGGTTTACTTGCATATGACTATGTTGATGATTATGCACAATATACTTATGTAACGCCTACAACTAGAGAAACTGATACAGCCGGTAACGTTAATCTTGATGCAAGCTATGAACATGGTGCAACAGGTTATTTATCCGGGTGTAATTGGGACCCTTCAGCCTTATCACTTGCAACAGGTGATGCAAAGTTTTTTACAAGGGGTACTATTAATGTACTTCAGTATAATCTTAATGTTTGGCCTGAAAGCTTTATAAGTGAAAGCAAGTTTAGACCTGAAACAATACCTTATGCAACAGGTGACGCTCAGGGTGAAGACTGGCGTAGATATTGCCGTATTGTGATCGAAGTTTGGTTTGATCAAAATATGGGTAAGTTTAATTGCGAAGTTCAGCTTATTGGTTATAACTTCAATATTTACTGGTATAAGAGAACACTTGCAACAGTTGAAACAGGTAAAAAATATGACCCTAAAAAGCCTATAGATGAAGATACAGATACAGGTAATAAAGGCGGACAGAGTGACGGAATAGAACTTACACCCCCGGTAACAATACCGCCACTTGACCCCGGCGGAATGACAGCAGCAGGTTCAATAAGGCTTTATCGTATGAACAGCACCATGATACGTGATTTGTTCAATTATCTTCATGCGAATGACCCGGGTACTTCTATTGTCAAATGGTTTCAAAACCCTTCACAGGCGATAATATCGCTGCATTATCTGCCTTATGAACTTGACATAGAAGGTACTACAGAAAGCATTAGAGTATTAGGGTCTGATACAGGTGTAACAGCATATCCTGCAAAAGAAAGACAGACAATACATTTTGGTTATTCTGATTTTCCGAGACTGTCAGATAACTATCTTGCATATGCCCCTTACACAAAGGTGTCTATTTATCTGCCCGGTATAGGTATAAGGGAATTAAACACAGATGATATCGTTAATAAACGTGTTTGGGTCGTATACCATTGCGATAATGTCACAGGTCAATTTGTTGCATTCATTGCAGTAGGCACGAAAACACAGTCAGAAGGCCAGGCATCTGTTAAATATACTTTCAGTGGTCAGGTTGCAGCAAGTTGGCCGATATCTCAAACCAACTGGGGCGATACATATATAGCAGGTGCTACACTTGCAGCAGGTGCTTTAGCTTCAGGCGTAGTCGCAGCAGGTGCAGCAGGTGCAGCCGCAGCAGGTGAAGGGGGTGCTGCTGCCGGTGCATTCACAAACGCAGGTGCAAACGCAACAGCAGCGAATGCAGCAGGCAAGGCAATGGGTAAACAGGCCCTTAATATAGGTTCATCTATTTCTTCACTTGCAAAGCCTACTATAAGCAGGTCAGGCACGGTGTCAGGCGTAACTTCATTAATGGGTATTAAAAAGCCTTATTTCGTTATCGAAACACCCCACCAAATGAGTTATGAGGGGTTCGCAAAGGTTAAAGGCTATCCTTTTGGCCAGGCTATTAAGTTAGGAAGCTTAAAGGGGTATGCGATAATAGAAGCTTGCCACCTTAGCGGTATAGCAGGTACGGAAGGTGAGATATCTGAAATAGAAAGTTTGTTAAAGTCGGGGGTGATCTTATGAGTTTTATATGTGATCTTCATATAACAAAGTCAGAGATGACGGCACTTGATAAAGTCATGGAAAGTGAGCATACAAGGTTGTCGGGTACATTGATCAATAACAGCAATGTTATTAACCCTTCTATTTTGTGTCATGTTTCAGCCGAGACTGTGGCCGGTTATAACTATATGGATATACCTAATTTTAAAAGAAAGTATTTCATTACTGATATAACGGCACTAACTGAAGATACTTGTATGGTCTCAGGTCATGTTGATGTTTTATCAACTTATAAAGATGCAATAAGAAAAAATACCGCAATAGTCGGGCGATCTGAGACAAAATATAATATGTATCTTGATGACAATACAATAAAGACAGATGCACAAACAGTTATCAAAACATTAAACAACTTTAACGGCGGTCAATTTACAAAAAAGGGTACTATCTGCCTTGTAGTTGTAGGTTAAAGGGGGTCAATAATATGAATGACATTTATCAGTTTGTTAGTGCAGTAGGTTTTCCGATAGTTGCAGCAGTTGCTTGCGGTATGTTCGTTAAATGGCAATATGAGCAGAATGCAAAAGCAAATGAAGAACTGAGAAAAGAACACAAAGAAGAAGTCGCAAAGATGACTGAAGCACTTAATAACAATACTATCGCCCTTCAAAGGCTTATTGACAAAATAGGTGATGAGAAATGAGACCGACAGCAAGTCAATGTGTAAAGACAGCATTATCAAACGTAGGCTACAAAGAGGCAAAAGGAAATAAAAACAAGTTTGCCAGGTATATAGATAATCATTACCCGACATTCTACAACGGCCGTAAGAACGGCACGGCATGGTGTGATATCTATTTTGATTATTGCATTCTTTATAATGCAAAGTCTGCAAAAGATGCAGAATATGTATTATGTCAACCGTCACGGTCTGCCGGTGCAGGTTGTAAATGGTCTTATCAATATTATAAGGCAAAGGGCCGTACTTCAAAGACCGGGCATTTTGGTGACCAGGTGTTTTTGAATTCAGACACAAAAAAGTGTTCTCATACCGGCATGGTCTACAAAGTAGATGATAAATATTATTACTATGTTGCAGGCAATGACGGAAACAAGGTTTCAAAACATAAGATACTTAAAACATCATCTAAAATATATGGTTTTGGCCGGCCTAGATATAAGTAATAAATCTGATATAAATAACAATAAATCTTATATACACCCTTCGGGGTGTATATTTATAATCAGGAAAATCTTATGAAAGGAGATCATAATGAAGACCAGGGAAGTACAGTTAAATCTCAGGGTGCAGGTGATAGATACGGAATTCGGTACGATATATACGGCCTACAAAGGCCCTGAATATCTTTTCACGTGCAAGTCAGAAGATGACCTTATATCAAGGTTAGAAATTACTTTAAGGGGGTTAGTGTAAATGCCTTTTATCAGCAAGCAGAACTTAGAGAAGCATATGAAAGTAATGGAAGCTTATAATGAGATCATATATAAGCAGAATAAGCAGATTTTTGAACTCAACACTAAAATCAAACATATGAACAGCTATATCGAATTCTTAGAAGGTTGTATCAAGTCACGTGTTGACGTTGATTTTCCTAATTCACACAAAAAGGGGGGTAATACCGCTAATACCGGCAGCAGATTTTTCTAATTCAATTCTAATTCAATTCAAAGGAGTAAGTTAAAATGTTTAACTCAAGTAACACGGAAAGTACAAACAATAATCTTCCTGCAAAGGTTCAGTACACCTTCAAGGTTGAGAACGTCAGAAAGACGAAGAACGACAAGCTTCTTATCATTGACCTTGATATCAACGGTGTTAAGGTCTACAGTTGCTTCTTTAAGGAGATTACCGTGCAGAAAGACGGTAAGAAGTACAAGGCCGGTGATACTACTTATGTTATCCAGTTTCCTCAGGAAAAGAGCAGCAACGGCAAGTACTATGATCGTGTTTGGTGTCCGGTCTCAAATGATAACATGAATTCTATCATTGATCAGATAAAAGCACTGTTAGGATAAACAAAAAGAAGTACCCCGGTGCAAACCGGGGTATTTTGTTAAAGGAGATGTAAACAATGAACGAAATATCAACTTTGGGACTTATTCATATTCAGCTTGGTATAATTACTGTTCTTTTAGCTTTTATAGCTTGCAGACTATGCAAGTGAAAGGCGGTGCGGAATGAAATATCAAGATGAGCAGATTAGAATACTGGCATTAACGGTAGTTTCAGAAGCATGTGACAACTATATCCATGATGTAAGAAGATTACGTTATATTGATCAGTTAGAGAAAAGAAACAACGGAAAATTAAGCAGAAAAGCACATGCAGAAAAATGTCATTTGATACACTATATTAAAGATGCACGTGAGTTTTTTAATTCAGGCAGACCTGAATTATATTGTGGTATTGACGGACAGACTATCCTTAAAGAACTTGATAAGAGGGCGTAATTATGGCCGGTATTTCTCTTAAATTCAATAAGATAAATAAGATATTAAAAAGAAATGGTTTTAAGCTTACCAGGGTTAAAGGCGATCATTATATTTATAAAAGAGGTAATGACGTTGCAGTTATTCCATATGTAGACTGTAATGAACTATTACTAGAGAAATATTTTAAACAATTTAATATCGTGAGGTAATCATCATGGCTAAAGGTTTTAAAGTCGATAATATGACCGTTGAAGAGATTTTGAACATGCCTATAATGGAACTTCAAAAGCTCAACCAAAGAGAATTGTCCAGGGCATTAAGGACTGTAGCACTTGCAGCAAACAAACGTGTAAAACGTCTTCTTAATAACGCAGAATTAAAAGATTTTGGTTATGTGGCAAAGCCCGGCAAGTCAATTGCGACTGATGCACTTAACTGGGTAACTAATAACGGTCAGACTACACCGGTATTTGGTGTAAAGCAGGCAAAGAACTATAATCAAATGTCTAAGCAATTCGCCAAAATTAAAAAGTTTTGGAACATGCAGTCAAGTACAGTAGGGGGTGCCGGCGATCTTCAAACTAGAAGAATGAGGTCATTATTTGGTAGAGAATATGACCTGGCAATTGCTAAGGCAAGGAAGCAGAAAAAGAGCATGTCAAAGGTCAAAGAAAAGTTTGCACAATTAACTTCTGATGTTTGGAGTGCTTATCATTTATTTTTGGAATTAGAGGGCCGTGACGTGCATTCTTATTATGAAGGTTCGACCGGTATACTTGAATTCATTGCAAGCAATGTACTTTCAGGCGGTTCTACAATTGACCTGGCTATGCAGGCAAGAAAAAGAGTATCAGAAGATTATGAAGCAGAACAGGAAACAATGAGAGGAATATACGAAGGGTTATTAGGGTTTGAAGAATAATGGTACATTTAGACTATAATCATTATACGGTAGATGATATAGAAAGTATCTTACAGCAGGCATTACAGAACGGAATTCAGACAAGTACAAAAAAGATAGAATATTACAATATTATATGTGCGTTTGATATTGAAACTACTTCATTTATTGACGAAGGCGAAATAGAAGACCTTTATGAAGATCATTCTGTTTTTGAATATCTGAAGAAAACAAAGATAAAGATAAATGATAAGATCATTAAAGAATTTCCTGACTTTGAAGAAGTCAGGCGTTCTTTATTTCCTTTCATAATATTCTCTAAGACTGACGGAATTGCACCTGACAGCCTTTATCATGAATTATGTGATGAATTTCCTTATTACTTCAATGAAGATGCTTATAGCTCAATGTATGACCAATTAGAGCATATTATTGATATCTTCATAGATCAGAAGCCAAAAGCAACAACTGAGATAATACCTAGAAGGTCAGTTATGTATATTTGGCAATTTGCTATTAATGGTCATGTTATAGTTGGCCGTACCTGGTCAGAATTCATTGACCTTATTGACACAATTGTAACTGAATTAGAAACATCAAAATATAAAAGATTATTAGTATATGTACATAATCTTCAGTTTGAAATGGAATACCTGGCATATCTTTTGAAGTTTGAAAAGGTCTTTGCTATTGATACACGTAAACCGATATATGCGATCACTGAAAACGGTATAGAGTTTAGATGTTCTTATATCCTGACCAATTACAGCCTTGCAACGTGGGCGAAAAACTTAACAAAGTATCATATACAAAAGTTAGTAGGTGACCTTGATTATGATCTAATCAGGCATTACAAAACACCATTGACCGCTAAAGAGTTAGATTATTGTATCTATGATGTATTGATAGTAAGTGCCGGAATTCAAGAGAAAATAGATGATGAAAAGGGCCGTATTTATAATATACCCCTTACATGTACAGGCTATTGCCGTAGGTTCGTACGGCATAATTGCCTTTATGCAGGCGGTAAACAGGCATGGAGAAAGCAATTCAGAAAATATAATGCTTTAATGAAATCATTGACACTTACCCTTGATGAATATATGCAGCTTAAAAGAGCATTCCAGGGCGGTTTTACTCATGCAAGTGCATACTACTCTGGTGAATTATTAGAAGACGTATCTTCAATAGATTTTACGTCTTCATATCCTTTTGTATGCCTGTCAGAACAATTTCCAATGTCAAAGGGCAGGATAGTTGAAGTACATAATGAAAAAGAATTTGAACACTATTTGAATTGCTATTGTTGTGTTTTTGATGTTAAGTTTACCGATATTAAGCCTTTAACAGATTTTGAAAATTATATATCAATTTCAAAATGTTATCTTAAAGAAAAGGCAATAGAAAACAACGGCAGGCTTGTATCTGCAAGCATGATCTGCACCACAATTACAGACGTTGATTACAGCATTATCCGTAAGTGCTATACCTGGTCAGATATTAAAATAGGCAATTTCCGTATATATAAACGTGGTTATCTGCCTATTGAAGTAATTAGATCAATAATTGATCTGTATCAAAAGAAGACCACACTTAAAGGTGTAACAGGTAAAGAAACTGAGTACCTGGTATCAAAGGGCCTTTTAAATTCCATTTACGGCATGATGGTTACCGATATAGTAAGAGATATTATTGAGTTTAATAATGGTTCATGGTCGACTTCAGACTGTAACCCTGAAGAAGAAATAGAGAAATATAATAAAAGCCGGAAAAGGTTTACTTATTATCCCTGGGGCATTTTCGTAACGGCCTATGCACGTGCAAACCTTTGGCAAGGCATTTTAAACGTAGGTTCAAATGATGTTCGTGAGAATGATTATATATATTCTGATACCGATAGTATAAAGATGCTTCATAAAGAAAAGCATCAAGCATTCATAGATAAATATAATGCTTTATGTGAATTCAAGCTTAAACGCATGTGTGAGCATTACGGCCTTGATTATGAGAAAGAATTATTACCTAAAACGATAAAAGGCGAAGTCAAGCCTTTAGGTGTCTTTGATGATGACGGTCATTATAAATATTTTAAGACTTTAAGGGCAAAAGCATATATGATCAGTCATGACGGTATTGACCTGTCTTTAACCGTCTCAGGTGTTAATAAGAAAACAGCAGTGCCTTATCTTCTTAATAAATATAACAATAATGTTATATCTGTCTTCAATGCCTTTAAAAACGGCCTTGAATTACCGCCTGAAGCTACTGGAAAACTGACACACTATTACCTTGATAATGAGTACTCAGGCACTATAACCGACTATCAGGGCACTACAGTTGATTATTATGCACACGGCGGTATATATTTAGAGAAAGCATCTTATGTTTTCGATCTAGGAGAAACTTATATCAATTTCTTAAAGGGGGTTTTCTATACCAAATGAGTAAACAGGTAACACAGCAGAAGTTTCACAGCCTGAAGCCGATAATGACCAAAGCACCAAATGCAAAATATTACCTTTTCTTTGGTGAACGTTCAAACGGAAAAACACACAGTGTTCAGGACTATGGCATTCAAAACTATTTCAAGACCGGGGCACAAATGGCTATAGTTAGACGTTGGCAGGAAGATTTTAAAGGTAAACGTGCTGCATCTTATTTTGACAGTATGGTGTCTGATGCCTATGGTGTTAATAAGATCAAAAAATATTCTAAAGGCAAGTTTGATCATGTAATTTATTACTCAGGCCGTTGGTATATGGCCTACTATGATGAAACACTTAATAAGGATATCATGGACACAAAGCCGTTTGCGTATGCCTTTGCTTTAACCAACATGGAACACGAAAAAGGTAACAGCTATCCGGGCCTTAAAAATGGTCTTATATTCTTTGATGAATTTATGTCAAGAGGTATATACGTGCCTGATGAGTTTATGTTATTCATGCAGACTATATCTACATTAGTCCGTGGAGTAGATAATATAAAGATATTCATGGCGGCCAATAGTATAGACATGATAGGTTGTCCTTATATTAAGGAAATGGGCCTGACTAACTTCAGGAACATGAAGCCGGGAGACATTGATATATATAACTATGGTCAGTCTAATAAGCTTCAGGTTGCCGTTGAGTATTGCGACAGTACCCCCGGCGGTAAAGACAGTGATGTTTACTTTGCATTCAATAACCCCAGGTTAAAGATGATCACGTCAGGTGTATCTGACTTTGACATATATCCACACTTAACAACAAAGTATGAAAAGAAAGACATTATATTTTCTTACTTCATCAAGTATGAAGATATCATGTTACAGGCAGACGTGATACAAAAAAATAATGATGCGTATACTTTCATTCATAGAAAAACAACTAATATCAAGTATGAAAATAGAGATATAGTATTTTCTACTGAAGCATGTAGCATGAATAATTACGCCGGTAAACTTACAAGGCCGATAAATAAGGCAGTACGTAAGTTGTTTTGGTTTTTCATGGCCAATAAAGTATTTTATGCCACTAATGAAATAGGCGAATGTGTTGCAAAATACTTGAACTGGTGCAATACTTCTAAATAGGTAACACAACCACCCTGGTGTTATTTCTCCTTTATACCCCTTCATGTGTCCGTGGCATGAGGGGGTATATCTTTGTTAAGTATTTGTAAACTTTTCATACCACCAGACTAGCATGTTAGTTAGCAAAAATATGTTCTGTTATCAACCTACTAGGTGAGTAGGTAATTTAATTTCGAGGGG
>AUXO016833843.1_pt1 | contig 10784 bp, 26 predicted proteins | sample 768731 | NCBI WGS metagenome assembly AUXO01 (sample SAMN02715735, study PRJNA202380) | gut metagenome | biome: sheep rumen | host: Ovis aries | place: New Zealand: Palmerston North
GCTCTCGAAATGGCCTCAGAACGTTCCTCAGCCTGTCTCTCCATTTCAGTGATTTCCTCTTGAGTATATTTTCGTGATTCCATATTAAACCGTTAAATAAATGTGTTTTGATTTCTCAATGGCTTCAGCTTCACGCTTACACCTTTCAATCTCAAAATTTTCCATATGTTCGTTAATAGTCTTTTCCACCTCTGGGTCTAATGTGATAGGCTCACCAACAAAAAAGTCTTCTATATTACCGAACTCTTCCATACTTACAATGACGCTTTTACAACACTGGATACAACACTTCCATTTGCCTTTGGATAGGTTTTCTGCAACTCACCCAAAATGACTTTCATATCACGCATGGTGACCTTTCGGCCATTGGTTGTTTCGAATTCAGCGATAATCTTCCTGGTAAGGTCGATGATTTCTTCTTCGGTCGGCTGCTTTGGTGCATATTCAATAAGGATTTTCAACTCCTTCTCCTCAATATCGGCCAGGTCCTTACGGCCACCTTTGGTATACTTCTCGATTGAATCCTCGTGTTCGCTAACCAACTTCGACAAAAGATTCTCTTCATCAGCATCAGTGATTCCCTGGTTATCCTTTTCAAATTTAGTGAAAACTGCCTTAATTGAACGCATTACGTTCAAGCGCACATTGTCGTGATTAAGCATTGCTTCCTTAATCAATTCATTTAAATTTTCTCTAATCATATTAATTTTATTTATTTTTTACGGTGTTTTACGGCATATTCTGGCCAGTCATTAGCAATTTCCTTGGCAATTTGTAATATTTTGTCTTTCAGTTTCTCTTCCTTGATATAGTGTGTGAAACAATACCCGCCACCTTGCCAAGCTGTATACCCATCATATTTTACATAATGCAAAAGCAATGTTCTTTCTGTATCCGTATCAAGACTTCGACCACCGTCATCCTTATGCACATAGTGGCATACAAGTACCTTATCCCCCACTTTAGGTTTGATTATACGCCACACCGCCGTAGGTATGGGAACATATTCAAACCGTTCTGGGTTCAATTTCATTTTATCCCAAATTTCTTTGTCTGGATGTATCATTGTTATGTTAATTTATAGAATGACATTGAATTTCTAATGTTTTGTATTTCTTGCATAAGCTCGTTGATTTTTTTATTATAACGGCTTTTAGCGTAATCACGCCTACTATTAAACTCAAATTCAGCATCACTATGAGTAAAAAACAAATCGTTACAACAATACTTTAAATACCCATCGCGACCGATTTTGTATTCAGTTTCAATAATTTCGACTGGAAAATATATTCCTAACATAGAGGCAAACGTAAAAGTGTATAACTTTTCACCCTCTTTCCAGTCATGCATTATGAATGTTGTCTTAGTCATTTAATCTATTTTAATTGGTTGTGTATCATTATCTACCATTTTTAAGTTAATCGTCTTGAAAATGTTTCATAGGCTCATACATATCCTCAACAGACGGATAATCTTCATCATCACTGTGATGCATCATACTTGTATCATAATCAGGTTCAGGCATGTTACCCTGTGAGAAATGCTTGATAATTGGTTCATACATTTCCTTTGGGGTGAGGCCTTCCTCTATCCAACTCTTTTTTCCCATACTACTTAATTTTTATAGGTTCCCAATCATCGTCATCTTGCAACATTTCTTTAAATATACAGAAAAGGGTACGAAAACATTTTGCCAACTCCTCTTCAGTACTATCTGTTGGAGCTTTATCCCACGCTTTCTGAGCATATTCAAGCCCCTCGTCACACAAATCCATTAAATCCATATATTAATAATTAATTGGTATTGGACGAAAAGTGCCAGCTTCGTCAGTATCCATCAAATCAAACAATTTGTCCATATTCTCCTTGAGACGACCATATTCAGCCATTCCAACGATAAATTTGTTTTTCTCCTCTTCCGTAACCTCGTTTTTTCCTTCAAGATTTCTGACAAGGTTATCACCAAGACCAGCGATTTTAAAGTTCAATATGATATCCAGCCAACGATAAACGAATCTTCTGGCATCATCGCTAAATTCCTTGCTAGATTTATAATCGTTGATAATCTGGTCAACGATAATCTCTCCGTATTTCTTTCTATCCATTTTAACCTCCCATTTCGTTACCATAGTTATAGTCGGGTTCACGACCGTTCCAGGAAGCAGCTTCTTTCTCGTCTTCGATTTTCTTCCTGATTTCCTCGGCGTTCACATAACGCCATTCGTCGCCAGAATTCATGGCATTGTAATAATCTTCAAGTAAATTTCCCATAATATTAATTGTTTTGTATTCTACGTTTCTCGTCCATATCGTAATACACGAAATTGATGTAGTTGTCGATTTCCTTTTTCATGCTGCTCAGCCTATCTGAAATCTCCCTGAGTTTATTGTATGCAAGTTCAAGGCTTTTCCAGTCGTTGCAGTCATATATCAGGACCTGGCGTGTATTTCCATCATCATATTCTGTGTGCGAAATACAAAGCTCTGTTACTTCTGTGTTACATCCAATAAAAATATTATCATAGAACTCCGCTTCATTAATTTCAAGAATCGTTTCATTTTCTTCTCTAAAGCCTATCTGATTACTTTTGTAGGTTCTGACCAACAGTTCGTCAGCAATGGTGATTATAAGAAATGTCCTACCTTTTTTAATAAATTCTTGGGCTGTCATATTATTTAATCCAAGTTTGAATTTTTCTCAATCATTTTACTTAATTTTGTAGTTCTTAATTTGCTTAAGGCACTCTTCCTTAGTAATCTCTGGGTTGTTGAATGCAAGCTTCTGGCAGTGCTCAAGGTATCTCTTCACCATAGGGCCACCATCGATGTTCATCGCAGCCATTACATCCTCACCATTGATTGGGAGTTTGTAACCAAACATTGAAGTGTGTTCGGCAAGCTCCTTGGCAACAACCTCACGAATACGAGTAACCTGGTTGTTAAGACAATGCTCTTTCTTATGTGACTTATTGTCAGCGTCAATAACATCCATAAGATGTTCGAAACGCTCGGCGGTCTTGCACTTGAACATGAGCTTACGGAGTGATTTCATCTTCATGTGGCTAAGGTCATCACCCCAGCTCTTGGTAACCATGTGGGTTCTGACATAGAAAGCCACCTCCTCGGTGATGTCGTTAGGATAACGCATTCTGTGCATAATCTCACGAGTCATGTCAGCGCCAATGTTCTCGTGGTCGTAGAAGTGGACACGGCCATCCTCACCGACGCTTCTGGTTCTAATCTTACCAATGTCATGAAGCACACAAGCAATTCGTACAGGAAGATAAGCCTCCTTTTTACCACTTTGCTCAATTACAGCAAGAGTGTGCTGCCACACAGTTCCGAAATGGTATGCATTTTGACCCATTTCATAAGTCTCTTCAAGTTCTGGTAGAACATATTTCATGGCACCGACAAACCCAATGAGACAAATGGCTCTGGCTGGGTCTTTGGTCATCATCATTTTGTTGAACTCGTCAGTGATACGCTCCTGGGTTATGATGGCAAGACGGTCAGCGTTTTTCTTCATTGAATCCATTGTTTTGTCGTCAATGTAAAAGTTGTACTTGACGGCGAAACGAATGACACGGAGAATACGAAGAGGGTCATCCTCGAACACAATGTCTGGGCTATCATTGGTCACACGACAAAGGCAAGCATCGATATCAGCAAGGCCCTTGCCAGTAAGGTCAAGAATCTCACCACTTGTGACGTTCATGTAAAGGGCGTTCATGGTAAGGTCACGACGAATGCAGTCCTCCTCAATGCTTGCAAAGCAAGTCTCTGGATTACGGCTGTTCTTGTCGTGGTACTGCTCACCACGGGTATGGACACACTCGATTTCGTCCTGGTTGAACTTCTTGAACTTAAACATTGCGGTACCATAGGTAGGATAAACCACAGGAGGACGAGTGAGGACCTTCTTCTTATGAAGAAACTCAGCAAGCTTCATACCACCATCTGGCAGGTCAATGCAGAGGTCAATGTCCTTGATTTCGTTACCCATATAGGTATCACGGACACAACCGCCAACCGCAAATACGTGGTTTTCAAACTCACTGTCCTTAATACACTCGGCAATGTAAGCGATTATTTCTTTGAATTTTTCCTGTGTCATTGTTATTATTTTTATTTTAATCTATAACCAAATTTATGTTGTTTTTTCCACAAAATATATTAAATTATTTATATGGCAAAAACAGACGGATTTGTATATTTGATTTGCGACCCGCAAAACGACCGCTTCAAGATTGGTGTCACGAAAGGCACCATTGAGAAACGTATAATGGAGCTACAAACTGGTAACTCCACTGAGCTGCATATAACCAACTGGTATAAAAGCAGATATCCTTTTAGGATTGAAAAAATGCTTCATTCAAAATATAGTAATTATCGAGTCCATGGCGAATGGTTTAATTTACCAAACGATGTTGTTTTCAAGTTTAACGAGACTTGTGAGAAAATTGAAGAAACTATTGAAACCCTGAAAGACAACCCATTCTTTAGCAAGGGTCTGAAGGAGTAACTTGTTTAGCTTTTTCCAAGATACATTCTCTTACCGCCGTCCTTATTACCTGGTCGATGATGAAATCACCATGACAAGACTCATTCAAATGGCAATAGCAGCCGATATACACAACATCATATTTTTTGTATGCGTCAACTATCTTCCTAAACTCACGCTGGAACGGTTTTGACCTGGGGTCATCCGACTCCATCATATTCTTGAAGTAGGCTTTATACAACTCAATAGCCTCTTCCCTGGTCTTTACTTTGACCGTAGCTTTTGTATCTCTATTCTTTATATGGGTATATGGATTTCCCAAAATCCCTGCACGAGAAACATCAAAAGCATTGTCACCCACATGGTCCTCAGTTAGCTTACAATATCTGATTATCTTTGCCATATTAAAACATATTTCCTAAAGCAATTTTTGCTTCATATTCTGTTTTAAAAAGTTGTTCCTCATATACACTTATAATTTTTCCATCAGATTCTAAACCATATGAATACCAACTTTTAATTGAAGCCTTAGCTTGACAAACAACAACGATATCAATGATTTTACATTTAAATATCTCTTTTGTGGTATCCTTTAACCAATAAACGGTATCCCCAACTTCAAACCTTGTTTTAACTTGTATATTAATTTCCATTGTTATACCTTCTAATTAAATCATTTCTACATTCAGATACACTTTTGAAAACACGACTTTCTGGTAAAAATTGCAGTGGTTCAAGACGATACCAAATTTCTGTCTTCGAACCTACTTCAAAAATACAACTAACCTTAAACTGCTTTATTGTTTCAAAGTCAACCGAAGCGTATACGGTATCCCCTATACCAAATCTAGAACCGCACTCTCTTTGTGTCGTTACTCCGAGAGCTACTTTAAGTTCATCCAAGCCAATTCCATTGTGATTCTGACTCATATTACATAAATGTTATATTTCCTTCGGTGTGATGAACAAAATCTTCACTCAACATCTGCATCCACTCCTCCTTGGTAGCTGTATACGGACCGAAAGTGTTTGCATTATCCTCACACCACTCACACAATTCTTCAAGAGTGGCAAACACTGGACTTTGAGGACTACCCTCGGAAGTGTCTTCCCAGAGTTGATAACCTTCACCCTCAGGTGGCTCAACCTTTTCCCATTCATCATGCAACTTCTCGATTTCATTATTAATGAAAAGGACTCCATTCCCTTTACAATGAGGGCAAAAAATTTCATATCCATTACGACGGCAATACTCTTCTGTTAATGCATATTCTATCGTACCCTCAAAATTCATAGTCCCATATCTAAGAAAATATTCTTTAATATATTCATAAGCGGGTACTTCTCCGTCACCGAAAAGCCTTTTTCTAGTTTGGTATTCATTGTCGCTGATAAGAAAGTCATACTCCCATCTTTCAAGTGAATAAGGCTTTGATTGAGGACAATATTGCTGGCGTAAATTGTATGGATGTGGAACGTATGGCCAATCGTTCATAAAACCATAAAATGTATTTCTATAGGCGTTGGCTTCCTTTGTATACCCTTGACTGCAATCACGCAATTCATCATAACAATAAGGACATCTAATGGAATTATAAGGGTTAATATACCCCTTCCAGATACTTTTCATTGGCCAGTCAAAATCAAGTGGCACTCGTTTTAATAATCTACCCATATTTTACAGTTTAATTTTAGTTTTCTTATGCTTTTCTTCTGTATACTTTACTTCTATCCGTCTTTCTTCAGTGTTTTGTTCACTAAGATATTTATTGTTTTTATCGGCTTCAATACAGATAATAGCTATCCAAATAAACAGTAAACTAATAATTCCAAGACCAAACCAAACCATAAGCGTTAATCTTTAAATGCGTTATTCAACACTTCCTCGACGTTTTCCATGATGTAGTTCATTTCCTCCTCATCGGGGATACCCTGACCACTGTATATGAATGAAGTCTTCTCTCGTGGGTCAAAATACTTGCACACGGGGTGATAGTTCCATGTGGGTCTGCGTTTCTTTTTCCAACGGCAACAGAGCCCCTGGCTTTCAACAACAACACCGTGGTTGCCACCATTAAGGTTGGTGCCCCAGAATTCACCACAATCCCATTTGGTACACTCAGCACATATGTGCTTCTTTTTCAATCTTTCAAAATAGTTTTGATTATTGTTCATTTTGATTAAGTTTTCTATATAACCGCATTTTAGTGGTTTTTTCCACAAATTATCTCAAAACTTTTTCATATTAATGTAATTGTTGGATTACGTGGTCAAATTTACCGTCTTCTTTCTTAAAACACAACATTCTGTCAATCCTGCCAACCTTTTTAGACCAGATGGACACAACAATCGCATTATCACAAGGCTTACCTGTTTGCTTATTTATCGGTATTTCGATAACCTTGCCTTTAAGCCATTGTATCGGTGAATTAGATTTTACTTGGCACCAAGAAGTTGGCAGGGCGATTTTAATCTTCATACCAACATATCCTGCGGTAATTTCTTTGTTGTTTCTCATATTAATATTCTCGATTACTAATAACTTCATCAACAGCGCTTCTGAATATGTTATTGTCAGTCAACCCATTCAAAAACACCTGGTACATAACACGCTCACAGATTTCCTTATATTTGGTTTTCAATGTCTCACACAATCCATCCTGGAATTCTTTTACCAAACCATCTGTATTAGCCCTAGCAAAAATATTTCTCAACACATCACTTGGTTCAATTGCGCCCCAACTGGTCTTGTGCAAAACAATTTCGTCCACAATATTCGGGTCCTCTATTTTTTTCAACAGAGTCTTCTGCATCGCTTTAATAAGTTCATCGTTGATAGCTGACTTGGCGATACTACGCATACTGGTTTTGTCGTCCTGTTCGTCACGTTTCAAAATTTCCTCAACAAGGTCCTCGTGGGACATTGCGTTATATAAACGCCTTTTTTTCTGTTCTAATGTTTCTCCCATATTATTTCTTTTTTTTTATAAACCTTTTTAATTTGGTGATGAAATTTTCCTTTTTTAATTTGGTGATGAGTTTATACAATGTCTCTTCGATTCTGTACAAATCCAGGGCATCAACACCGCAACGTGGTTCATAACCACCAATATTTTCGTGTTCAACATGGTCACCTTTGGTAACGGTAATATCCCAGCCGTTTATCCAATCAACAACCCATTTAATCCCATCCTCTTCACTTTCTTGTTTTAACCAGCTCATATTAATCAAAATTTTTATATATAACCAAAATTATCCCATTTTTCCACAAGATTATTCACCATCGTTAAAATATGGATATTCGTCTTCTTCACTTGGCAGGCAATCTTGGATTTCGTAATGTTTACCACAATGACTACAATGATACATACCAATCACTGAGTCATCAATTTCGTAATATGTAGAAACCCCGTCCTTGTCCTCACGTAAATATGTGAAATCATAATATCCACTTTCCTCAAATTTAGCTTTCTCTTTCTCAATGTCATCAGTTATACCCATTAAACGACTTCCCATATATTCACCCTCTTTCTCCTTGAGAAATTCAATTGTTTGCGGGTTGGTAATCTCAATATAACTCTCACCCATACCGTGAACCTCGGATGCCATGAAATCGCTTTCCCAACACAATCTGCCACCACAGAACGGACAAATGTAACCAATGCCAAGTGCAGTCATCATGTCGGCATGTTGCTGGTCATCGTTGTTATCGATGCAATCAAATACCTCGGCTTGGATTATCTCGATAAAATCGGATGTCACCATTTTGAAGTGGTAAATATTCACAACCCCTGTTATAAGGTTGCGCATCACATATTCGTTGTCTTCGGTTATGGCAACGACTTCATAAGGTTGATTGGTTTCAAGGTTCTTATAAAAAAACCTTTCATCTTTAAGACTTCTTGTGTGTTTTTCCATATTGTTTTAATTTTATGAATATTCTTTATTATAATATACAAAAATCTTTTATTTGATTAAAAATTTGTAAATGATTATATTTATATTATATAATTGACGTTAATTATGAATGCTAAAACTTATATTTCAAATATTGTAAACGAGGCTGTTCAGAAACAAAAGGACAACAATCTCCGCGAGGCAATCAGGCCAATGATTGCTAACGCTCTTTTAGAGTCTATCTTTGAGAAAGAACACCCTGAAGGTGGTCACAATGGTGGTAAGTCAAAGAAAGTAAAAGTTGATGATTTAGTTCAGAAACTTATGTCAAACCCAACTTTCAAAAAGAAAGCTATTGACTACCTAACAGATGACGATGCTTATGATGGTTGGTCAAAAGCATTAAAAGGTAAAACTTACGATGCCCTTGACAACCAGTCAGACGGTTCAAAACGTAGAACTGTCACACAGCGTTTGAAAGATAAAAAGATTGACTATGCACCTATCGCTTATAAACTTTGGCCAAGCATGTCACAGGATGCTGCTCGTTCATGGTTCTCAAAGAAAGTTGACGGTAAAAATGAATCATTCACCGATGAAGAGATTTCAAAAATCTACAATTTGCTCAACAACATTATGACCGAATAACAAAAGCGTTTATACATAGAAAGGTCCTTAAATTAAGGACCTTTTTTTATTATTTATCCCGTTTACCCTCTTCAAAACCCTTTTGATAACTTTTAACTAGGTCTTGTGGGTTCATATTTCGTTATAATATTATCCATAACATTATTTATTTTCTAACGGATTAGGACAATTTATCCAACCACCAAGTTCTTTGTCATATGTCTGCCAGCCAGCCCCCACCTCATAGTCATGAGGTTGGCTATTAATGTACACCCTGGCTCTCCACAGTTCGATGATGCCTTGCTCGTACATATCAATGAAATAACCAAATGATTTTTTATCAGCCCAGCTGGAAAAGAACGTTCCCCAGTCACCATATGACGAAAGATTAAATCCTTTCAAGCCTGGGGCCCCATAGCTACAATCACTGTACATTTGTGTGGTATAACCACGTGCTTCGACATATTTATGGTCACCGCCTTTACAACGATAATCAATGGAACCATCATTTTTAATGACTAAGTTCCAAGGCTCTGGTAGCCTACTAATTGCTTCTTCCTTTGTCATAGCAATTCATCATGTATTTCTTCTACGATATTCATAACATCCATCCAATGCATCATATTTATGTATTGACTTCGTGACATATATTCAGAATTATGGTACTTGTTATAGTAATCTCTAACAGTTTTGATTAAAATGTCCTCCAAAAGAGGCGGTAAGTCCATACAATGTTCATCCACCCATTGCGGGCTTCTTACTTTTCCACCGATAATTTCACCCTTAGGATACAGTTTACCGCCAATTTCATACCATTCATCATCAATATCTCTCCCAAACTCGCATGAGTTCTTCATCATGTCTTCTTGCATCTTCAATCAATTGCTTAAGCTTTTCCTTTACTTCTGGCAAAACACTGTCATCTTCCAGCATCGGGCCATACACCTGTTCATAATATTCGGCAGGATAACTGTCGCCTGGATAAATTTCCATTATTCCTCCTTATGCCAAATACGTTGATAATCGTAGGCCCAGTATGTTACTCCTGGCTGGATGCCCTCGGTGCAGAACTGGAGAACAATGTCCATAATATATGAAAGGTTGGTAATCATATAACTGTCCAAATCCCTGAAGTGCTCCAAAACATCGATAGGCTCCAAGCCAAGTTTCTCGCCCTCTTCCTTATCAGTCACAACCACACGTTTCCCATTCTCGTCAATTCCAGTCCAAACAGTCTTATAGAACTTGGGACCAGTAGGGTCTTCCATTGTTGAAGGGACCATGGCACCCTGATAACCCAAGATGTAAGCCATTTGTTCCCAAAGATACGTGCCACCCCAGATATTGTAATTGTCAATACCGTAATGGCTGTCATCGAACTTAGTGAAATTCAAAGCTTTAATCAAAGCAATGTGTTCATCGGTAAATGTAAGTCTGATTTTCATATGTTAAAAGTTTATTCTTATTAAATTTCCATCATCGTCATATATAGGCCAGAACTCGAAATCGGGTACACGAGCCTTTACACTTTCATAAATTTCAATCTGATAAGGCTTATCAAGTGGTGGAACCCATGCAGCACTATCACTGTATTTAGCATTCCAAATCATACTATCATATCTTGTAGTATCTATATATATTGGCTGAAATTTATATATGTAAGTCAATTTAAAATTATCGTCTTCACCATACACATCAATAAAAGGTACTTGTTTAACTAATTCAGTCTTATATATGTTAGCACAAAAATGAACAT
>AUXO013730136.1_pt1 | contig 10782 bp, 9 predicted proteins | sample 768731 | NCBI WGS metagenome assembly AUXO01 (sample SAMN02715735, study PRJNA202380) | gut metagenome | biome: sheep rumen | host: Ovis aries | place: New Zealand: Palmerston North
CAATATTGCTAAAATATCGAACTATACTTTACGTTACAAGGGACCTGTCCCCGTGTCACCTTGGGCTTTTGGTGTTAAGTTCTAATTATACTACACTACCTGAATGTAGATCCTCCACAGGGAAAATCAAATCCCAATTCTTACCCCAAACGATGTTGCCGTTTTCCAGGGTAAAGCGGTTAAATTTCCGTGGATCCAGATATTTATTGTACTGAGGGTGAGGATGACGTCGGATAAACTCACCGATGTCCACCGTTTGTACAGTATTATCGCTGAATGTGAGGCAAACAGTAAGATTGCCCTTGTCTTCAGCTTTGATGATGTAAAGTCTCTCCATGTAGCACCTTTTCTGCTTCAAAATTACAAAGATTTTTCATAAATTCAGCTCTTAATGAAATAAATCTTTCAGGCAATGATGCAGGCCCCTCCTCGGTGAGAGTGGACTTATGTTTCAAACAGCTCTGTTTTTTGAAACAGGGCTGTTTTTTTGCAATCTTCAAAACTTTCCTTATCTTTGCAATATCTGAGTATTCTTACAAAATAAGAATCCAAGAAGGTTTCCGGCCAATCCCTTTCAGGGGAACAGCTCTTCCTTTCATGGGAGGGCTGTTTTTTGCTATTTTATCGAAGTATTTTATTTAGTATATGCCCGGAAGGAATCTTTTTTTATTTTAATTTTTAACAATTCCGTTTGTATTTTAGAGATTTATAGTATCTTTGTGCTATATTCCCATAATATACACTTATCGGAAGTTGCGTATGGATAATATCTTGTCATTGTCCGAGGAAGACATTAAACTACGCTATATTACTCCCTCTATCTTGAATAAAGGATGGACGGTGAATGACATAACCATGGAAACTAAAATTACCGATGGTAAAATCAACTTGAAGGGTAATCTGGTGGCTCGTGGTAAACCTAAGTATGCTGATTATGTGCTTTATTATAACCGTGCTACTCCCATAGCTATTGTGGAAGCTAAAGATGCTAACCACACAGTGGCTTTCGGAATGCAGCAGGCTAAGGAATATGCTCACATGATGGATGTGCCTTTCGCTTTCAGTTCTAACGGAATGGGTTTTCAAGAATACGATTTCCTAACGGGCAAGGAACGTACTTTACCGATGGACGCTTTCCCAACGAAAGATGAACTGTACCATCGTTTCCTTACTGAAAGCAATGGTGGAGCTGGCATTTCTGATGAAGAAATGAAAATCATTGACCAGCCTTACTGCACTGGACAGGATATTTTTCCACCTCGTTATTACCAACGAAATGCTGTAAACCGTACAGTCAATGCTGTAGCTCAGGGGAAAAACCGTCTTTTGCTGGTTATGGCTACGGGTACGGGTAAAACCTATACTGCTTTCCAGATAGTTTATCGTTTGCTGAAAGCGGGTCTTGTAAAGAAAGTATTGTATCTGGCAGACAGAAACGTTCTAGTAGATCAATCCATACAACAAGATTTTAAGCCTCTGAATAAAACCATTCATAAGGTAAACTACCAGCAGGATTTGGGAACTGGAATTACAGCCTATGAGGTTTACTTTGCCCTTTATCAGCAACTTATAGGTCAAGGTGGTAAACCAAACTATAAGGAACTGTTCAAGCCGGAATTCTTTGATATGGTCATTGTGGATGAGTGCCACAGAGGTAGCGCAAAGGATGATAGCAACTGGCGTGAAATTCTGGATTACTTTAATGGGGCTATTCAGCTAGGTATGACTGCTACCCCTAAAGAAACAAAATACCAGTCTAGCATCAGTTATTTTGGTGACCCTATTTATACCTATAGCTTAAAGGAAGGAATAGAAGATGGTTTCTTGGCTCCCTTTAAGGTAGTGAACGTTACTACCAATATAGGGGATGAATGGAGGCCTACAGATGGCCAAAGAGATATTTATGGAAATCTCATAGAAGATAGAATCTACAATAATTCTGACTATGATTATAACATCATCATAGAAGACCGAATTAGAGAGGTGGCCCATGAAATAACCCAGTACCTGAAAAGTACAGATAGAATGGCTAAAACCATTGTTTTCTGTGCTGATGAGGAACATGCTGACCGCATGCGTACTGCTCTGGTGAATGAAAATTCCGACATGTGTAAGAAGAATCCAGACTATGTGGTGCGCATTACTGGAAGCGACCCTTACGGACAGTCCAAGCTGGATTACTTTATTTCTGTGGCATCAAAGTATCCTGTTATTGCCACTACCAGCAAACTTCTTTCCACTGGAGTAGACTGCAAGATGGTGAAACTCATTGTACTAGACCAGCGCATCAACTCCATGACGGAATTTAAGCAGATAGTAGGACGTGGTACTAGAATTCGTGAAAAAGAAGGGAAAACCCATTTCACAATAATGGATTTCCGTAACATCACCCGCTTGTTTGCCGACCCACAATGGGATGGCCCAATAGAGGTAGATGAAAATTACGTGAAAGGTAAGGTTAAAGATTATTCAGAACAAGGCGAAGATGGTTCAGGTGTAAGTGAACCAGAACCCCCACGTCCACCTAAACCTATAGTGGATAAGGATGGCTGTAAGGTAGAAGTAATAAACAAGGTAGTTTCTGTATATGATTCTAATGGCAAACTTCTTCGTACAGAGAGCATTACAGACTACACCCGTAAGAACATCAATGATACTTACGCTAACCTGGATGATTTCATCAGCAAGTGGAATGCTGCAGAAAAGAAAGCAGAAATAACAGATTTGCTCCGTGAAAGTGGTATCGACCTTCAAGCGTTAAAACATGATAGGGGCATGGATGGTGTGGATGACTTTGATTTCATTTGCCACATAGCGTATGGGAAGAAGCCACTTACAAGACGTGAACGTGCAGAGAATGTAAAGAAACGTGACGTATTTAATAAGTACGGAGCAGAAGCACGAAAAGTGCTGGAAGCACTGCTAGATAAATATGCCAATGATGGAATTACACAGTTGGAGAACAGGGCAGTTCTGCGTCTAGACCCATTCCGACAGATGGGTTCTCCAGCCAATATAGCAAAATACTTTGGCGGAAATCAGCAGTATTTTTCTGCTGTGAAAGAGCTTGAAAAATTAATATATAGCAATATAGTATAATCATATATGGCACTGAACAATTTTGTAAAGAGTATACGTAACATCATGCGCAACGATGCCGGTATCAATGGTGATGCCCAGCGCATTGAGCAAATAGCGTGGATGTTGTTTTTGAAAGTTTACGATGAGAAAGAAAACGACTGGGAATTTACCGAGGATAACTACACATCTTTTATTCCTGAAAATTGTCGGTGGCGCAACTGGGCAAAAGACAAAGGGGATGGTGAAGCGCTCACTGCAGATAATCTTTTGAAGTTCGTCAATGATACTCTTTTCCCTACCTTGAAAAGTCTGGAGGTTACTCCAGCTACTCCTATGCGTAGTGCCATTGTGCGTACTACTTTTGAGGATGCCAACCAATACATGAAGGATGGTGTTTTACTGCGTCAGGTTATCAATGTGATTGACCAGCTCGACTTGGGTGATTATGAAGAAAGCCATGCTTTCGGAGAAATCTATGAATCTATTCTGAAAGAAATGCAGTCGGCTGGTTCAGCTGGTGAGTTCTATACCCCTCGTGCCTTAACCGATTTCATGGCAGAAGTGATAAATCCGCAAGTAGGAGAGAAGATGGCCGACTTTGCCTGTGGTACGGGAGGATTTATTACCAGTTGGCTGAAAGCCCTGGATAAGAAAGTGCAGACGGCAGAAGATAAAGAGGAATACGCTAAATCTATCTACGGTATAGAGAAAAAGCAGTTTCCTTATATGCTGTGTGTCACCAACATGCTCCTGCACGATATAGATTCACCCCGTGTGATGCACGATAATTCACTGACAAAGGATGTGCTCAACTACACAGACGAAGACAAGTTTAATGTAGTCTTAATGAATCCCCCATACGGAGGTAGTGAAAAGAATGAAATTAAACAACACTTCCCATCCGATTTAAGCTCCAGTGAAACAGCCGATTTGTTCATGGTTCTTATCATGTACCGCTTGGCAGAGAATGGACGTGCTGCAGTGATTTTGCCCGATGGTTTCCTGTTTGGTACTGACAATGCCAAGCTAAACATAAAGGAAAAGCTGCTTAGAGATTTCAATCTTCATACGATCATTCGTTTACCGGGTAGCGTTTTCTCACCCTATACCAGTATAGCAACCAACATTCTGTTCTTCAACAATGAAAAGGCAGAAGGTGCAGAAGAAGGGTTCAGTACTAAAGAAACGTGGTTCTATAGGCTAGACATGCCAGAAGGTTACAAGCATTTCTCCAAGACAAAACCCATGCGTGCTGAGCACTGCCAACCTATCCTAGACTGGTGGAATAACCGGCATGAAATAATAGATTCGGAAACCAACGATGAGAAGTCACGCTGCTTCACTGCAAAGCAATTGCTAGACATGGACTGCAACTTTGACCAGTGTAAGTTCCCGAAGGATGAAGAAGAAATTCTTCCCCCAGCAGAACTGTTAGCCGATTACTACAAGAAACGTGCAGCTCTAGATCATGAAATAGACAAGACCCTGGCAGAGATTCAAAAGATATTGGGGATAGAGCTAAATTTAGATTAATGATTTGATTACATTAAAATGAAAGACTTGACGGTATCGAACATAGAACGTCAGAATGTTCTCAATAACCGCTTTGCTCTAGATAAGATTCAGGAGCATTTAGATATTTCTGGGTTGTTATTCGATGGAGAATATCGTTTTACCAAAAAGATGGTAGCAGATTTCTATGAAGTAGATGTTTCAACTATAGATAGATATCTATTCACGAATGGCGATGAACTAAAGCATAATGGATATTTTTTATGTAAGGGCAAATCGCTGAAAGAGTTTAAGTTACAATTTGCTCACCTTATAAATGAGGCGAGCAAAACTACCCAGTTGGGACTCTTTAATTTCAGAGCTTTTTTAAACATTGGAATGCTGTTGACTGAAAGTGAGAAAGCTAAAGAATTAAGAAGCTTGATTCTTGACTTGGTCATTGCAACAATCCACGAAAAAACAGGAGGTGGCACTAAGTATATAAATCGTAGGGATATAAACTATATACCAGCTGCCATTACAGAAGAAAATTACCGCAAGAACCTTACTGCAGCTATTAATCAGTGTGTGGATGGACATCACACCTATAAATATGCTCAAATAACAGATTTCATCTACAAAGCTGTATTCAAAGAAAATGCTAAAGAATACAGAGAGATTCTCAGTTTAGATACGAAGGACAATGTTCGACACACTTTATATGCAGAAGTGTTGCTTGTTATTTCTTCATTTGAAAACGGAGTGGGTGCAGCTATACAAAAACGCTACAAAGAGAAACGCGGAGTGAAATTGACTGTTGATGAGGTGGAACTAATTGTAAACGAATTGGCAGAACATCCGATGCAAAAGCCGTACCTTAACGATGCAAGGACTAAGATGGCTTCACGTGATTTTAGTTTTCGAGATGCCTATCATGGAAACATAGCAGAATACCTAAAGGCAGTTACCCCTGAAGAGTTCGAGCGTTTCATCGGAGATCAATCTGTAGATTTCGACAACATATTATCAGAGAACAAGGATGTTTTAAAACGCCTAAAACAAGCCGAAGATGATGAGTGAGATAAAATACATCGATTACACCGAGGCTCTGGAAGTATATCATAAGATGATAGATGCCAGTGAAGGAGGTTTTGAAGGCATCAGAGATGAAGGTGGTATTTCCTCCACTCTAGAGTTCATTCAGAATGATGAGTATTATCCTACCTTCACACACAAACTGACTTATCTTGTATATAGTTTCTGTTCAGGTCACTTTTTCAATGATGGCAACAAACGTATTGCACTGACCTTAGGGACTTATTTTTTGCATAAGAATGGCTATCCTTGGGAAGCTTGTATTTTTATGAGGCAGTTTGAGGCTATTGTCTATCACATAGCTGCATCTCATATCGACCAAGATTTACTCTTGCGCATAATTACGGCCTTTATGAACGGTGTAGATTATGATGAAGAACTGAAGATAGAAATTGCCAAGGCAATGAATCAAGGAAAATTGGGAATAATAGACGTAGAATAATGTTATGACCGGAAAGCAACTTAAAAATAGCATACTCCAATGGGCCATTCAAGGTAAACTGGTGCCCCAAGACCCTAACGATGAACCCGCATCAGTCCTGTTAGAAAAAATCAGGGCAGAGAAAGCACGTCTGGTTAAAGAAGGAAAAATAAAGAAGGACAAGAAAGAATCTATCATTTACCGTGGTGACGACAATTCCTATTATGAGAAGTTTGCAGATGGGAAGGTGGTTTGTATAGATGAGGAGATACCATTTGAGATACCTGCAGGGTGGGAATGGTGTAGATTAAATGGTATATGCTATCTTATAGAAGATTGTCCTCATTCAACTGCTCCTGATGAAGGTTATGGCTACCCTTTAGTTAGGACTCCTAATATCGGTTTTGCAAAGCTTGAACTTAATGGAGTTCATAGAGTTTGTGAGGAAATATATAAAAAGAGGAATTCCCGTGCAACTCCTCAACACCATGATTTGATATTTGCACGTGAAGCACCTGCAGGAAATATTGCTGTCATAGAAGAAGAAAGGGTATGTCTCGGACAAAGGACTGTACTTGTTCGCCCTTTTATCAAATATATAAACCCTTATTATTTAGCATATTATATTCTTTCACCTTTATCACAAAAATCTCTTGTTGCCAACTCTAGTGGAACAACAGTTACTCACGTAAATCTTGCGGACTTTAGAACTTACATTATTGCGATTCCACCATACTCAGAGCAAATAAGAATTGTTGATAAAACAAAACAACTTCTTCCTTTCATTGACAAATATGGTAAATGTCAAATACGTTTAGAAAAATTGAACGAATCAATTGATAATAGTTTAAAAAAATCTATATTACAAGAAGCCATACAAGGTAGACTTGTTCCTCAAAATTGTTCAGACGAGCCAGCATCCTCTCTTCTCCAACACATCAAGGAAGAGAAGCTACGTCTTGTCAAAGAGGGTAAATTGAGGAAGAAAGACGTAGATGGTTCCCTTATTTACAAAGGTGACGATAACAAGTATTATGAGCAGATAGAAGAAAAAGTTCTTCAAATAGATACTGATTACACATTCCCTGATACATGGGAAGTGGTTAGACTTTCACATATTTGTAGGCTTATGGATGGTGAAAAGAAAGAGGGGAACTATATTTGCCTTGATGCAAAGTATCTTCGTGGTAAATCATCTGGTGATCATTTGAACAAAGGAAAGTTTGTCACAAAAGGTGACAATATCATTCTAGTAGATGGAGAAAACTCAGGTGAAGTTTTTTCTGTTCCTCATGATGGATATATGGGGAGTACATTTAAACATCTTTGGGTAAGCAAAGTTATGTATTTACCATACGTTCTTTACTTCATACAGTTTTATAAAGATTTACTGCGTAATTCAAAGAAGGGTGCAGCTATCCCACATTTAAATAAAGAGTTTTTCTATTCACTATTAATAGGAATTCCACCTTATCAAGAGCAATTTAGAATTGCTGAAAAAATTGAGCTAATAACAAAGAAGATAAAGGGCATTTAGCCCTTTATCTCACTGAATATCTTTTCTATTTGATTTACAATTCTTATTTGTTCAGCAAGTGGAGGTATTGGTAATAATGTTGTTGCAAACCTTTCCCTTCCGATATTATAAAATGCTTGTCCTGATTTATTGGTAATAGACTTCATATATTCTATTATTGTTGGGGAACTCATAAGTGCTAGAATATATTGAGATAACCAATCATTTGAATAGAAAAGCCTTATTATAAAAACAAATCCTCCAACTGTAACATTTGACAGAGTTTCCTTAACACGTGCCATTTTACCAATATTTACTAAACTAGTTACTGCAGGCGTAACTATATCATTTTTTTGGAGTAATATGTTCTCTTTTACATAATTGCAGGGTAGAAAAATATCATCTTCTTTGAATTTTATTTCAAATGGGAGAATATTTCCACCTCGTAAAATTCTTACACCTTGCCTATCAGTGCTTGCGTCTTCTTTTTTAAATGTAGCACCTGTAAAGATTGTGCAGATAGATCTCAGACGAATCCAATACCATCCATCAGGTATATCAAATGGTATATCTTCTGTAATATCAACTACTTCTTTCCCTATCTGCTCATAATACTTGCTACAAACTCATCAATCTTACCAATAATTCTTTTCATTTCTTCTTTTGGAGGAATCGGTATTAAGATTTCTTTCACTTTAGCAATGCTTACACCACCAATTATTCCTGTCTTATTTCCGTTAAACATATCAATGAAAGATGGTGACTGCAAATAGTAGTAGATGTATTTCTCCATATCTACAAATGGAGAGAAGCAACATAGTTTATTACCAAAACATACGTCTTGGTTTAATATTGCTATTTTTCTACCAGCACTACCTCCTTCAATACACATCAAAATGGAATGATTAGGAGCAATTCTAAAATCATTTTCATATTGCTTCGGAATTGCTACTCCATTAACATAATTAACTTTGTTGTCAAATCCAACATCTTTGGTTCCGATATAATAACGCCCTGTAACATTAGTAAATTTTAATTTTTTCTCTGTCTCACTAATGCTATTGCCTGTATATATGTCAGCTACAATAGAAAGCCTAGTCCAAGTCCATGAATCTGGTATTTCGAAAGGTATTTCTTCATCAATACAAGAAACTTCTTTTCCTTTCTTCTCGAAGTACTTGTTATCGTCACCTTTGTAGATGATGCTGTCAATAACGTCCTTCTTCTTCAATTTGCCTTCCTTGACAAGCCGAAGTTTTTCTTCTTTAATACGTTGAAGAAGAATGGATGCAGGCTCATCATTTGGGTCTTGGAACACAAGTTTCCCTTGAATAGCTTCTTGCAATATGCTTTTCTTTAAACAACCTCTTATATCTACATTGAGAAGTGAAAGAGTTTCTTCTGTTTTGCTATATTGTTCAACATATGGAATGGCCTCTTCTAATCTGGAAACTATGCGTCTTTGTTCTTCATATGGAGGTAAGGGGAGTAACAGTTCTTTAAGGCGATTGGCAGATAATCCGGGCATCGCTGTTCCAACAGAAGCAAGCTGGTTACTTTCTTTCAAAAGATATATAAAATGATAAACATATTCGCATATACCATCAATTATGGGGCGAAGCCTATGAATATGATTTTGAAGACATATATCATAATCTTTATTCCATATTGCAGAACGTCCATATCCAGCGCCCCCCTCACATACTAGCAAATCTCCTTTTGTAGCAGAACAATTTCTAATTTCTTCATCAGTAAAATTCATGACCTTTATATTTTCAAGGACAAATCTTCCCCAATAAAGATTTGAAGTAGTTATGAATTTTTGTGGCGTTCCATTTCCGTTGTTACTACTACTTTGCTGTTTTCCACTTGCATGAAGGAAAAGATGACTTATTCTACACCACTCCCAACTTTCCGGAATCTCAAACGGAATCTCCTCATCTATACAAACCACCTTCCCATCTGCGAACTTCTCATAATAGGAACTAAAACACTATAAAACTATGATATAATGATATGGGGATATTCCCAAATTTAACATTAAACACATTTATCATGGTAGAAAAATTTAAAGACTATCTGACCCATTCCAATATGGCGAAGAACACGGTTTCAGCATACATCTATGCTGTAAATGACTTTCATTCTAAACACAAAGAATTGAACAAAAAGAACTTGCTTCTTTACAAAACTTATCTCATTGAAACATTCAAACCTAAGACCGTAAACTTGCGAATTCAGGCATTGAACAAGTATTTGGAGTATCTGCAAAAACCTCGATTGCGGTTGAAATCTGTAAAAGTGCAGCAGCGGACCTATCTGGAAAATGTCATCAGCAATGCGGATTACACGTTCTTGAAGAATAAGCTAAAGAGGGAGAATAATCTGGAGTGGTACTTTGTGGTTCGTTTCCTTGCAGCTACAGGAGCCAGAGTGAGCGAACTGATTCAGCTTAAAGTGGAACATATACATGTGGGGTACTACGATATTTACACCAAAGGGGGAAAGGTTAGGCGTTTATTCATTCCTAAGAAACTAAGGGATGAAGCTTTAGTTTGGATTCATGCTGGCAAAAGGGAAAGTGGTTACTTGTTCCTCAATAGGTTTGGGGAGCGAATTACTACACGAGGCATTGCACAGCAACTGAAGAATTTTGCATTGAAATACGGATTGAACCCTAAAGTGGTTTATCCTCATTCATTCCGGCATAGGTATGCAAAGAACTTCTTGGAAAAATTCAATGATATTTCTTTGCTTGCCGATTTGATGGGGCATGAAAGCATTGAAACCACACGCATCTATCTCCGTCGTACTGCCAGCGAACAACAAGCCATAGTGGATAAAATAATTACTTGGTAAAGTATTTCTAAAACAAATTTCTCTTTTTATTTTGCAGTTCAGAAATAAAGCGTACCTTTGCAGCGAGAAAGAAAATTGAAAATTTAGAATTTAGGTATGGATGCAGTTCTGTTGTGAAACAGGGCTGTATTTTTTTGCTCAAATGGGGACATTCTCAAGTGGGGACAGGTACAATTTGAGAAAAGCAGCTGTCTTAGCCTAAAAAAAGTTGACTCATAAAGAAAAAGAATATGAGTCGAATATTTCCCACTCAAAAAGAGATTTTTTATGACGAAGTAATCAGACTTCGTCATCAGGAAAACCTGACAATTCGTGAGAT
>AUXO013756502.1_pt1 | contig 10782 bp, 8 predicted proteins | sample 768731 | NCBI WGS metagenome assembly AUXO01 (sample SAMN02715735, study PRJNA202380) | gut metagenome | biome: sheep rumen | host: Ovis aries | place: New Zealand: Palmerston North
CCAAGTGAATGGTGCAGTAGGTAGCTTCGTCAATAATTTTACTACTGCATTAAATCCTTCCATCATAAAGTCATACGCTTCCGAACAGAAGGACTACATGATGTCCCTGATATATCAGGGTGCGAAATATAGTTATTTCTTGGTTCTGCTCTTTGCTCTCCCGCTCATTATGGAAACAGAGTACGTTACGAAATTGTGGCTTGGTCAGACACCGGATTTCTCTGTACCGTTCATTCAATTGATGCTTGTTCATAGTTTGATTGAGTCTCTCTCTAAAACAATTATGGCTGGGACGCATGCTTCTGGCAAAATACAAAAGTATCAGTTCGTGGTGGGCAGCATGCAAATCATCATCCTGCCAGTTGCTTATGTTGTCTTGCGCATTGGCTTTTCTCCTGTCGCAGCTTTCCTGGCTGCAATTGTTATTGATGTAATTGCACTTTTTGTAAGGGTGATGATGGCGCGGGGGATATTTTCACTTTCAGTACGTGAATTTGTAGTAAAAGTTATTTTGGTCTCGTTGCTTACTACGGTGGTGGCAGCGATTCCTCCTTTCCTTTTCTATTATTTCATGGCTGAGGGATTGCTTCGATTTATTATAGTTGTAGCGGTTGGACTGCTATCAACGGCAGTGGCTGTATTGTATATTGGCTGTTCTGTCACGGAGAGACAGGCTATATTGTCAAAAGTACAACAGTTGATATCAAACCGTGCACATAAGAATTTTTAACGCATGAAGATAGGAATAGTTACCATGCCGCTATGTGCCAACTATGGTGGCACTCTCCAAAACTGGGCATTGCAGCAGGTGCTGATACGGATGGGACATGAACCGATAACGCTGCGGTTCCCTGTGATGTATCAAGGAATGTCATCGTTGCATTATTGGACAAAGGTGTTCCTGATGCAGGCTTTACGATTTGTAGCTCATAAATTCATAGATGGCAAGTATGAGATGCCACTTACCATTGGCCCTTGGAAAGAAAGCGTCCGGGGCATGGAGCGGTTTGTGGATGAACAGATCAACGTGACGGAGTATCTTCCCAATTTGTCTATGGATGACGTCCGCAGATATGGCGTTGAGGCTCTAATCGTTGGTAGCGACCAAATATGGCGACCGGTGATGTACGATGCCGTGAAGTATTATTTCCTTGGTTTTACTGGGGATAGCGACATCCTGCGTATCGCATACGCGCCCTCGGTGGCACTGGACAAATGGCCCTATAAAGAAGAGGTGACGGTACAACTTCGGGAACTGATCAAGAAGTTCTCAGCGGTGTCTGTACGTGAGGAATCCTCTGTGCAGCTTGTGAAAGAAAACCTGGGGGTAGATGCACAGTGGGTCCTTGACCCCACGATGCTTCTGAAGAAAGAAGATTACATTGAACTATGTGGGGATGTGTCTGAGAGTAAAGAGCCGTTTGTGTTCGCATACATACTGGATATGACTGACGTAAAGCGCCAGATGGCAGAAAAGACCGCCAAGACTTTAGGATGCGGTGTGCGTTATCTCTCTGCTGACAAGGTGAAGAAAGAGGATACCATTGAGAAATGGCTTGCCAACTTCCGTGATGCGAAGTATGTGATCACCGACAGCTATCACGGTACGGTGTTCTCGCTCGTCTTCCAGAAGCAGTTTTATACCTTCTACAACACCTATCGTGGCAATGCCCGGATGGATAGTCTGAAGAAGATAAGTGGGCTGGAGGATAGGTTTATTACTGAGCCAGTGGAATCACTGGGAGAAGAGATAGATTACACGGATGTGGAAGAGAAATTAGAAAAGATGGGAGAGGGAAGTGTTGACTATCTCGCAAGTGCATTGAAAGAAAAGTTAAATTGATACGAATAAATGACACGAATACTATTTGTATATCACGTAACTTCTGTGGGTGGCGGAAGCTATTGTCTGCTGAGTATCCTGAAGGCAATAGACCGGACAGTCTTCGAGCCTATAGTACTGTTGCCTCAGAATGGACCATTATGTGATGAGATTGAAAAATTAGGTATAGAGATAGTCTATTTCCCTTCGCTGGTATTATATCCATACAACAAGTCGCTTTTCAAGTGGAGAACGGTAAGCACATTAAGAAAGATTCAGAAATGTCAGAAGGACTTTGCTGAGGTGGTGAAGAGTGTAGCACCTGATATCGTTTATATGAACACTATGATGCTGTTCCCTTATCTGCAACCTGCTAAAGAGTGCGGATGTAAGACGATGATCCATGTGCGTGAGCATTGGCCGCTGAACGAGCATAAACGGCAGTTGGAGTGGGCACGAAAATGTGTGTATCAGTATGCAGACAAGATGATAGCTATCAATCGCTACAGTGCCAGCATGTTCCCGGAGAAAGACGCGACCATTGTGTACGACTGGATAGATATGGATAGCCGCTATAAGCCCATGCCGCTGAGCGAGATATTCGGTGAGGATTTGGCTGGAAAAAAGGTGCTTCTATATACAGGAGGTATGCAACGCATCAAAGGTGCTTATGAAGTTGTGAATACATTTGTAGAGAATATCCAGGACAAGAACTGTCGTTTGCTTGTGATGGGATTTACAAAAGAACTTTCGGGAACTGGCAAAAAGGGTAAAATAAAGATGTTGATGTATAAACTTGGCATCCCAACATACGAGTATAAGGTGAAAATGCTGGCACGGCAGGACAAACGAATTGTCTGCATTCCAGGCATATACGAGATAAAAGATATTATAGAACAATCGGATTGTATGGTGAGTTATTTTACCATACCCCATGCAAACTTGGCTATGGCAGAAAGTATCATACTTGGTACTCCTGTTATAGCAGCCAATACAGAAGAATCACAAGAGTATTCGTTGAATGGGAAACTGGCAAACTTGTTTGAGATGAACAATATACGGGCATATACTGATGCTGTAAAGAAGTTTGTTAAGGGAAATAGCTTGGAGTATAAGATGTCAAAAGAGAATAGAGAACAGATACGTGTTATATTCTCTAAAGAGAGAAATACCGACGTGTTGAATAACGCATTAAAAGAGTTAATTGGCTGATGAATATCATATTAACAACAGGAGTACTGCTGATAATCCTGAGTTTTGTTTTTCAAAAGAGCAAAAAGATACCACCTTATTGGGGATTCTTGCTTGTACTCCTCATCATGGGATTTCAAAGCAATGTAGAAGGTGACTATATGGCTTATATGGAAGAGTTCTATCATTTACAGCGGACGGGTATAGTCGATTCAAGAACAATTGAGCGTGAGCCACTTTTCCCGTATATGATGCTTCTGTTTTCCTGGTGTCCTTGGTGGCTGTTTTTGATATTAATTACTTTTTTTGAAGTTTTTGTATTGGTACACTTTGTGGAGCATTATGGCACCAAGGAATACAAGTATGCTGCTGCCATCATATTCTTTTTCACATTTAATATGATGTTGATGCAGATGAAAGCTCTACGGCAGGCGTTTGCTATAGAACTGCTGGTTTTGGCATTTTTGTTAATAGATAAAGAGAATAAAAAGGACAAATCAAGAAATCTGCGGCATTTTCCGTGGGTACCACTCTTTTTGGTAGTTTTGGCCTATTTCACACATAACACTTCATTGATACTTCTACCCTTTATAGTATTATTTTGGTGGGCCAAAAGAAGACCGAAAAAACTGGATAGATTAGGGAATAGTGGCATATTTCCTTTTATCATTTTGGGGATTTATGCGCTTATAGTTTATGTAAAAGAGATATTCCTTTCTGATTACCTTATGCAAATAGCATTGTCATCAGAGTTAATATCAAATAATTACTCAGGGTATTTTGATGGCTCTAATTTAGCTGAATCCTTTGTTAATAAAACGGTGGTTACACCACCGTATTTGGTAGGATTTAATGGTGTATTGGTTTATTTTGTAGCACGTACATACCAAAACAGTAATGCTCTGATACGTGTTTTCTGTCTGATGTCAATATTAGCGGCTATAGGTGAGGTGATACTCTTCAATCTTGGTAGTCTGCCTCGAATTGTGATGTATTTCGCTATTTTTAACCTCGTTGTATACCCTCATGTTGCTTCTTTCATTCGCAATCGTTATGGACGGGCATTTGCTCATGTTTTTCTACTCCTGATTTTGGTCGTTGCTGCCCGTATATCATTGGAATGGATGTTAGACACTACAGCAGGTGACAGGTTTGGCACGTATAAGTTCATATTTATGAATTAAATATAATTATAATAGGTATGATAAGATCATTATGTATTGTTCATAATATATTAAACTCCAAATCTCCAGCATCTGCTTTAGAAAAAAGTCTGCTTAATGAACTGGCATCAAGGGGCTATGCCATTACAGCATATTGTGCTTCTGCTGATGGAGAAGAGAGTAATAATGATACGTGTTTGAATTACCAAGCCGTTGCAGAAAGAAAACTGGGTGAAAAATTGACTAGATATGCTAAATATTTGGTGCCAGACTTGTTTAATATCCCCGATATACATTATCAACTTTGGGGTAAGAAAGTACAAAGAATCATTTCTGAGAGTTTACATGAAGAAAAATTTGACTATATCCATTCTTTCAGTCATCCTAGTTCATGTCATTTAGTGGCATATGAGTTACACAAGAAGAGTGGAATCCCTTGGATAGCAACGTTTTGGGATTCATGGACGGACTATCCTATGACGAAATACAGAACTAGTTTTTTTAAAAACTGGAACAAGGAACTGGAAAGGAGAGTAGCCCAAAGTGCAACAATAATTGTACATAATAACGAGAATATTGCTGAACTGTGGAGTAAACGATATGGTGAAGAGATAGCACAAAAGATAATTGTGATACCTTTAAACGAAAATTTCCATCGTGAATATGATGGACAATTGTCTGGGGAGAATAAAGAGGTTTTGCAAATATCACATATTGGTACTTTTTACCCATTTAGGAGTGCGAAGCATATTATTGAGGGAGTAAGATTCTTCGTAGAGACATATCCCAACTTGCGAAATAGAATTCAAGTGAACTTCGCGGGTAGAACGTTGAGTTCTGATGTAGATAAGATAAAAGAGTATCAACTCACAGATGTTTTTAAACTGATGGGTATTTTAAGCAGAGATGAGTGTGAAGATGTATATGCCAAATCGGATATACTGCTCGCAACAGCAGAACAATCCTTTGAGGACTACACTTTCCCTTCTAAGATTATCAAGTATTTCTATTATCAGAAACCTATATTGGGGGTAGGCCGTCCAACATCCGTTCTCTATTCAGAACTTACAGGCTCTGGTCATCAATGTGTGTCACCGGGACACCTGAAGGATTTTGCAGACTATATGTATAAAGCGATAACAGATTATAAGTCTGTATGCCAATTTGATAAGAATTATTGGAAAAAGTTCGCAGTGGAGAATGTGGCCGCACAATATGTTGAGGTTATAGAGAAGATAGTTAAGAACCAGTAAATTAAAGTTAAGAAAACAATGAATAATCCGAAAGAGATTCAAAACAAACCCAAACAGTTGTTCTGTAGAGTTATGATGCACCTGTTTGGTAGAATGATGAGTGACAAAACGTTCATCAAGTTAGATTATTGTCTGAAAATGGGGAAATTTCCCAACTTGAAGAACCCACAAACGTATAACGAGAAGTTGCAGTGGTTGAAACTCAATTATTTGGGCGAAGAACAGGCTCCCATGGTAGATAAATACGAGGCAAAATTCTTCGTAAATAAGGTATTGGGGGGGAGGTATATTATCCCTACGTTAGGAGTTTGGGACTCGTTTGATGAGATAGACTTTGCATCGCTGCCTAAAGAGTTTGTGCTTAAGTGTACGCACGACAGCGCCAGCACAGTCATTGTGAAGGATAAGGATGCAATGGATGTGATGGCGGTTCGGGAAAAATTGGAGTCTTGTTTAAAACGAAACTTCTATTACGCTCATCGCGAAAGGCCATATAAGTATATTAAGCCTCGAATCATAGCAGAGGAACTGATGGTGGATGAGTCTGGAACAGAATTGAAAGATTACAAATTTTTCTGTTTCAATGGTGAACCAAAGATGTTGTTCATTGCGACTGACAGACCATTTGACACACGTTTTGACTATTTTGATACTGATTTTAATCACCTTCCATTCAGGCAAGGTCATCCGAATGCGACAAAAGAAATCAAGAAGCCGGAAGGTTTTGAAGAAATGTTGCATGTCGCTGCAAAACTTTCAGCAGGCATCCCCCATGTGCGTGTAGATTTGTATAATGTGAATGGTCATATTTATTTTGGAGAAATGACATTTACTCATTATTCCGGAAACATACCATTTGAACCGGAGGAATGGGACTATAAGTTAGGTGAGTGGCTTGAGTTGCCTAAAAATCAATAAAAATTATGCCAGAAATTAATTACAGTTTTATCATACCTCATAAAAACTGCCCTGTCCTTTTGCAGCGGTGTCTTGAAAGTATCCCTAAGAGGAAAGACATTCAGATAATTGTTGTAGATGACAATAGTGATAAGGACCAAAAGCCTGTGATTTACAGGCCGGATACAGAGATTGTGCTCTTGGATAAAGAGCAATCAAAGGGTGCCGGAAGAGCAAGGAATGTTGGAATGGCAAAAGCCACGGGGAAGTGGCTTCTTTTCCCGGATGCAGATGATTTTTACGAGAAGGGATTTCTTGAAGTATTGGATAAATTTGTTGACTCCTCGTTTGACATAGTATTCTTCGATGTGTATTGTGCCATAGATTTGGCTACTGGCGACTGTTGGAAGAACGACTATTCCGACTATCTTAAAAGGTATGTTGCTAAGACGGAGAGTGACTATCTCGCCAAGAGTGTAAAACATGCCCGCATGGAAGCTTGGCATCAGATGTATAAACGCAGTTTTATAGAAGCTTTGGATGTCAAATTTCACGAGTTGCCATCTTGTAACGACGCTTGGTTTACACAATATGCAGCAGTCAACACAGCAAACATAAGCGGCATAGACAAAAAATTATATTATTGGGTACGGAATCCGAAAAGCCTAACGAACAGCAGGCATAAAGTTGATTATTACAAGAATAAAGAGAAAGAATTGCTTGTTGTCAAAAAGTTAAAAGCCGGGCAGGGCGCATGGAATGTTATCACTCCGTTCTGGTCTGGACTTGGCGGTCTTGCAAGACGTGAGGGTTATAAGAAGGCTTTGCAAGTGCTCTTCATGCGACTCGGTAATGGGTTGATAGAATGGCGTATCTTGTGGCATAAGTATATCAAAAAGGCATAGCGTTCTGTTGTAATGAGTAAGTATAGGGGACATTATCTAATTACTTTGGCATTCTTGTTTGTTGCCATTTTGCAGGGCAGCACGCTTCAAGCTCAGACAGCGCAGGGTAGTATTGCAGCATGGCGTGATTCTTTGGATGCTATCACGTTGCCTGTTCCGCAATACCGCCAGTATGCGGCAGAGACAATCATCCGTGTCAAGAATCAGGCTCAGTGGAATGATTTGGAGAAGGCGCTTAGGAAGTTATTAAAACAAGGTCGTAAGAATATTGCTGTAGAGGTTGAGGCTAAATCTTTGACCTTGGGGATAACCAAAGACAGCCTATATAATCTGCAATATCCCAATGCAAATATCCGAATTAAAGGAAACGGTGTAAAATTGTTGCCAGAAGGTGTTACTTTCTCAAAGAATGACAAAAGGAGGCTAAAAGGAAAAGCACATTATTCTTTCCCTGTTGAAAGCTTTAGCCTGGATGATGTGATACAGGCAAAAAACAAAGCCCCTTTGTCGCTTTATGACGACTACTTCTATATTGAATCTGTTATCGAGCCTGTAAAAGAAGAGGGAACAGAGGATATATTGAATACGGACAAATCTCTCTACAAAACCATTTATAAAACATGGCGGTTTAAGACGGACTTGCCAGACTTGAGCAAGGAGGAATGTTCTGACTTTTATATCCTGCTTACACGTGATTGGACATCTTACCGGCACAAGGTTAATAAAGTAGAAAACGGTTATTTGTATTTTCAATTAAAGTCTGATGACGCAACAACCTTAGTCAAAATGTGTCTTGATCCTAATTCAGACAAAATTGATTATAAAACAAGCCCACGTTGTCGTCTTGTTAATTATCCTCTCAGAAAAGGGCTACACATCGAAAAGGGGATGATATATATTCCAAACAATATCAAGCAACTTACGATAGGGAAGGGCGCACGATTGCTGAAAATGGAAAAATGCAATTTCAACTCTTTTGAGGTTAGCGGTTTTAAGGTAATCGGAGCCGGTGATGAAACCTGTATTGAAATACATAATTGTATATTTGGTGACCAGTTGTGGGTAAGGGATAATTCGTTTCAAAATATTTCAGGCAGAGCCATCCAGGTGAGCATGTGTAGGAATGCCAGTGTGTATAATAATAAGGTTGATGGTACACGCATGAATGCACTTTTCTGTACGGGGTGGAATGTCTCCGTATGGAAAAATGAACTTCGTAATATTGGATATATGTCGCAAACAATGGCATTGACTATTTCTGGTAACGACATACATGTGTTTGAGAATATCATCGAAGATTTTAATTACAGTGGCATTTCTACGGGCAGCGACCCCTCATGCATCATAGAGCGGAATATCATCAGGTTCACTCCAGGCTTCTTGAAAAATCATCAGAATATCACACTGGCTGATGGCGGTGGAATATATGTTAGTCCGTGGGTTAAGAATTGTATTATCAGATATAATGTCATTGATAACCTTTCCGGCACAGGAGCCAACCGTGGCATTTTTTTGGATGATGGAGGCAAAAATCTTGTGATATATGGTAATCTTGTGATGAACACACACAACTGTTATGATATTGATTTACGTCTTTGCAGAACCTATGCTAAACAATTGCCTGATCATAACACCAACAATATAGTGTTTGGGAACATTATGACGGGGGGCTACCGCTTCGAGGACAAGGGTGCGGGAAGCCATTGCCGGGGAGGCGAGAACATCCTCATGGGCATTGGTAAGTGGCAAAAGTCAACAACCAAAATAAATGGATATAAACAAGATATTACTCTTGACGGTTGTTCATATAGTAAAGGGAAGTTGACTGTACCTCGGAAGTATGCTGCAATTATGGAAGGCTTGGATCCATTTGTAAAGAAATATATTTCCGTACGATAAATAGTCATAAGAATGAAGCATCAAAGAGTTTTTGCATACGATTTTATTAGGGCATTTGCCATTTTGCTGGTAGTTTGCATCCATTCGCAAGGAATGCTACGTGACGCAGTGCTGACAGAAGAAAACCCGTTAGGTACACTGCATTGGTGCAATGCCCTCTGGCATATCATTTATGTAGGCGTGCCGCTATTTGTAATGCTTAGCGGAGCGTTGTTGCTAGGCAAACAAGAACCCGTTAAGGATTTTTTCAGGAAGAGATTCACAAGGATTCTGATACCATTCCTGGTATGGAGTTTAATAATGGGTGTGCTGCTTTTTTATAAGGAGCATCACAACTTCTCAGGTTGCATCTCCTGGATTATCAGTTCAACACTGACCAAAGGAGTAATAGGTATTTATTGGTATGTGTATTTGATCGCCGGACTTTATCTGATTACGCCGCTGTTGAGACATATTATTGCAAGTGGGGGGAGGCAGGCTGCTGTTTATATGGTAGTGTTGCTTATGACGTTCGTTATCCTCAATGAATTATTTCCGTCAGCATCTTTGGCAAGCAGGTTCGCCTGCGAAAATTTACTCTGGATAGCTTATTACGTGTTAGGATATATCATAGTTAATACTCGGATAGATTTAAGCAAGCGTCATACAGGGCTTTGTCTGGCAATGAGTTTGTTGGCTATTTATGCCAGTGGAGTTGCAATAATGATTTTTGGGGGAGATTTGAATTCGTTGAAGTTTATCGTAACAATCATTGAGGCTGTACTTATATTCTTGCTGCTTTCGAAGCTGGATTACAAGAATATAGGAGGAAATAAAGTAGTTGGGGGGGGGGCATTTTATTGCTTTCGGAACTGAGTTACGGCATGTATCTGACCCACTTCCTGTTCGTGTCTCTATTGCTCAATATTCCTTTCATACGCAACGCCTCTTTGGTCATAGAACCGTTGCTTCTTGCGATATGCGTAACGGTAGTTGATGTTATCATGATGTGGGTATTGAAGAAGATTGGTCTGAAAAAATGGGTGATGTAATTTTATAAAAGTATGGTAGGACAAATTAAACGATTTATAAAAAGTAATGCTTGGCTGTTTCAAGGCATGAAACAGTGTCTGCTATATTTCCGCTATCTGAAATCGATAAGGCGGAAAAGCCGTTATGCCTCGCTACCTCAGTATAGGGTGAAAGATACTATAGTTATAGGAAACAAAGGGCATCATTGCTACTTTGGCTATTATGACAAATCGCCTCTGAATGAGAACTCGCGATATGTACTATTCATGAAAATAGCCAAGGATACCCGTGAGGGTGATATGGCTGAAGTGTGTATCTATGACATGCAGACCAAGGTGCAGAGAACTGTAGGTCAGACGCGTACCTGGAACTGGCAACAGGGGGCGATGGAGCAGTGGGTTGATGCGAATACTGTTTCCTATAATAGTTATGATGAGGAGAGGAATGTATATCAAACAATCCGGGTGAATGTTGATAATAGTGAAAAGAGTATTACGGACCGCGCTGCTTATTTCTACAACAAGTCTTTCAGTAAATACCTTTCATTGAATTTCTATCGTTTGGATATATATGCCAAAGGGTATGGCTATCCATTTGATGTGGATTGTATGGATATAGCGAAAGATGGCATCTGGGAAGTG
>AUXO015434116.1_pt1 | contig 10782 bp, 9 predicted proteins | sample 768731 | NCBI WGS metagenome assembly AUXO01 (sample SAMN02715735, study PRJNA202380) | gut metagenome | biome: sheep rumen | host: Ovis aries | place: New Zealand: Palmerston North
GCCCAAGAAGCCGGCAACATGCCCATGCGCGCGCCGCGACGCTACGCCGACAGCAGCAACAACCTGCCCGACAAACAAGATGTCGACAACATCACCATCACCATCCAAAGTGATGCCGGAGGAGACATGACACAGCTCTTCGTCAACGAAGCCTTCAACGAGAACTTCGAAAACGGCTTCGACGCCCGCAAGATGTTCGGCGAGACGGGACTGCCCATGCTCTACACCATCACGCCTTCCGAGGCCATGGCCATCAACTTCATCAACGACATCAATGACCAGCGCCTCGGCGTCAACATCGGACAAGACGCGCAGCAGGCCACCATCACCATCGCACGCAGCAACGCGCAGCAAAACATCTATCTGCACGACCTGCTGCTCGGCATCGTAACACCCATCAACGCCGACACCACAACATACACCTTCAATGCCGAACAGGGCACCGACGAAACGCGATTCATCATCTCGCGCAGAAGCTCTATCTACGGCAACGACAACGAACAGACAACAGACATCAGCGACAACACCGCAAAAGCGAAAATCGTACTGGCGGCAACGCAACTCATTGTCAACACCGACAGCAAACAAACGCTACGACTCTTCGACGCCGCCGGAAAACTCATCATCAACCAGGACATCAACGGCTCGGCAACAATAGACATCAGCCACCTGCCGCACGGAATATACACCGCGACATTGGGCAACATGAAGAGAAAAATAGTCAGATAAAAAGAAATAACACGTTGGAAAAACGAAAAAAAATACGTACTTTTGTGGGCTAAACAGTAACCACATATTAACAAGAAAATAACAGACATGGGATTATTCAATTTCACACAAGAGATAGCTATCGATCTCGGCACCGCCAACACCATTATCATCAGTAACGATAAGGTTCTGATTGACGAACCATCATACATAGCCCTTGACGCCCGCACCAACAAAGTCATGGCTGTGGGCAAAAAAGCCAAGATGATGGACGAACGCGGCGACGTGAGCAAGGTGCGCGTGGTACGTCCGCTGCGAGAAGGCGTAATAGCCGACTTTGAAGCCTGCGAACTCATGATGCGCGAGATGATACACATGCTGCCAAATAAAAGCCACTTCTTCAATAACTCACTCAAAATGGTAGTATGCATACCCTCGGGCTCCACAGAAGTCGAGAAACGTGCCGTGCAGGACAGTTCGGAACGCTCGGGAGGACGAAACGTATTCATGATTTACGAACCCATGGCGGCAGCACTCGGAATAGGCATCGACGTGGAAGCACCTAGCGGATCCATGATAGTGGACATAGGTGGAGGAACATCAGAGATAGCCGTAATATCACTCGGAAGCATAGTAACCAACAAATCCATCAAAACAGCGGGAGACGACTTCAACGAAGACATCGTGGAACACATGGCGAGAATGCATAATATGCGCATAGGAAGTCCAACCGCGGAACGCATCAAAGTAGCCGTAGGAGCGGCACTCACAGAACTTGACGACGCTCCCGAAGACTTCATAGTACGCGGACCTAACCGCATGACGGCACTGCCTATGGAAGTACCCGTAAGTTATCAGGAAATAGCACACTGCCTCGAAAAATCTATAACAAAGATAGAAAACGCCGTGCTTACAGCACTCGAAAACACACCCGCGGAACTCTATTCAGACATCGTGGACAGAGGCATATTCCTCACAGGAGGAGGAGCATTGCTCAGAGGACTCGACAAAAGACTCACAAACAAAATCAATATACAATTCCACGTGGCTGAAGCACCACTGCTCGCCGTGGCGAGAGGTACCGGCATAGCACTCAAAAACGCCGAAAAATACTCATTCCTGATGAGGTCATGACACAATAAACGCAAACAATAGCGCAGAATAGTGACCGCAACATGAACAACCTGCTCAAGTTTCTGATAAAATTTCGAGCCACATTTCTCTTCATAGCACTTGAAGTAATAGCTCTCATGCTGCTTTTTACAAAACAAAGTTACCAGAGTAGCGCATTCTTCAGTTCTGCAAACATCGTTGTGGCGCAACTATATAGCATGAGTAATAGCGTTGTGGAATTCTTCAAGATGAAAAGCGACAACGCGGCACTCGCCGAAGAAAACACTCTGCTGACAAATAAAATCAACGAACTCGAAAACACCATTGTGATGCTCAAAGAACAAAATATGGGCGTCACACCTGTTTTCGTACCTGCCGAAAACGACCTGCACTACATATCCGCCAAAGTCATCAATATCACCACTAATAGACAAAAAAACTACCTGACTATCAACAAAGGCTCACGCGACGGTATCATGCCCGGAATGGGGGTCATCAGCGCAGAAGGTGCTGTGGGAGTCGTCAAAAATGTCTCCGAAAAATTCGCCGTCATAATACCCATTCTAAACCCGGAACTGCAACTTAACTGCCGATTCAAAGCAACGGACTACGCCGGACCACTGGTTTGGGACGGAGCCGACTATCGATTCGCTAACTTGGAAGACATTGCCAGACACGTTGAACTCAATAACGGAGACACATTGGTTACCAGCGGACTGACATCAACTTTCCCGCAAGGCATACCGGTAGGGGTCGTTGAAAACAACACACTCAACGAGTCCGACGCTTACTACCATATAAAAGTACGACTCGCCGTGAACTTCCGCACGCTGACTTACGTAAGGGTTATCAGCAATGCCAATAGCGCCGAACAACATCAACTCGAACAACAATGAACGACGTATTGAGCAACATACTGCGATTCATAATCATGGTAATGGTACAAGTGCTGCTTGTCAACAACCTGCAAGTGTTCAGCATGTGCTATCCCATGATATACATCTATTTCCTGCTCATACTACCACCATCAATACCTAGAGTCGCCGAGCTACTCATAGCCTTCGCTTGCGGACTCGTCATGGACATATTTTGCGACAGCCTCGGACTGCACACCGCGGTATGCACACTGATAGGATTTGTCAGACCACAGATTATCACCGCTATGGTCACCGACTACGAACGAGTCAATTTATCAATAGGCATCCAATCACTGGGCATGGCGACATTCGTGAAATACGTCACACTAATAACAATACTGCACCACGTCACATTCTTCATGCTCGAAAGCTTTAGCCTTGCCCACTGGCACTGGCTACTGCTACGTATCGTGGTTAGCAGCATAGTAACAATAGCATTCATCCTCGCAATAGAAATGGTCAGAAACCGCATAAGATGATTAACGACAAATACTACTACCGGCATTGGGTAATCATGGGAATCATAACAGCCGTTGTGATTCTCTACGTTTGTCGCCTATTCTATCTGCAAATCATTGAAGATAAATATCGCCGTCAGGCGGACAGCAACGCACTGGTACACCGAACCAAATACGCCCCGAGAGGACTCATATATGACCGACACGGACAACTGCTGGTGTTCAACCAACCGGCATACGACATAGTGGTCACAATCAACGAAATGTCAAAAACAGGAGGCTGCGCACGTTTTTGCAGAGACATCAACATTGACTGGGAATACTACGTGGACCGCATGAGCGAAATAAAAAACGTGAATACCAACAGAGGGTATAGCCGCTATACACCACAGATATTCATGACACAGCTGCGAATGGAAGACATAGCACAACTGCAGGAAGTGATACACAGTAATCACCCGGGATTTGCCATACAACACCGCACACTGCGCGACTATACATACCCCAACGCCGCGCAAGTACTCGGAAGCATAGGGGAAGTATCACAAAACGACATCGAAAAAGACGACTATTACGCTCGAGGTGACTATGCCGGACGCGACGGACTGGAATACACATACGAAAAAGACCTCAGAGGAGAAAAAGGAGAAGAAATACTGCTCAGAAACTCAAGAGGAAGAATTGTGGGCAACTATGCCGAAGGAAAATACGACTCCGAACCTAAAGCCGGAACCGACATCACACTGACACTCGACATCCAACTGCAAATACTTGCCGAAAATATGCTGCAGGGCAAAATAGGAAGCATTGTGGCAATAGAACCCGCTACGGGAGAAATTCTGGCACTGGCATCCTCACCAACATGGGACCCGGCACTACTCGTCGGAAGACAACGATCCAAAAACTACAACATACTGAGCAACGACCCTACAAAACCACTTATGAACAGAGCCCTGCAAGCACAATATTCACCGGGCTCAACATTCAAAACAGTACAGGCGTGCGTTGCACTGCAACTCGAAGCCATAACACCAAACACAACATACCCATGCTCCGGACCGGGAAGCGCACCTATCAAATGCACACACCACCACGGATCACCGGTGTCACTGCTCAACGCAATAGAACAATCATGCAACCCATACTTCTGGCTCGCATACAAAAACACCTTAGAAAAAAAAGGATACGGCAAAAACAATAAAGACTTCAAAGCACAATACAACCGCTGGCGCGACTGCGTCATGAGCTTCGGACTAGGACATAAATTCGACGACTCAGACCTCTATCAACAATCGCGGGGCAGCATACCATCTGCGGAACTCTACGACAAATGGTACGGAGCAACAGGATGGAAAGCCATCACTATTCGCTCTAACAGCATCGGACAAGGCGAAGTGCAGATAACGCCACTGCAAATAGCCAACGCCGCGGCAACGATAGCCAACGCCGGGTATTATATCACACCACACCTCAACAAAGCCGACTCAATGCTCACAAGACGACACGATACCAAGGTTGACAAAAACTATTTCCGATACGTGCAGGAAGGCATGTGGCGAGTATTTGAATACGGCACGGGACGACACCATAAAATCCCCGGCATCAATATGTGCGGAAAAACAGGAACGGTAGATAACAACCATGGACGACCACATAGCCTATTCATAGGCTTCGCACCCAAAGAAAATCCTAAAATAGCCGTGGCGGTAGTTGTCGAAAATGCCGGATACGGAGCCACATGGGCAGCACCTATGGCCAGCCTGATTATGGAGCAATACCTCACTGATACAATCGCACGACAAGACCTCAAACAAAGAATGGTTACAAGCGTCACAAACCCTAATGTAAAAAAATATCAGTAACATGTACGAACGACGCGTCAAATATGCCATCGACTGGTTCACGGTCATCATATACCTCATACTCGTAATATGCGGGTGGATCAGCATATACGGAGCCTCACATACTTTCGAGCAGACAGAACTCTTCAATTTTGACTATCGTTCCAGCAAACAACTCGTATGGATTGCGGGAGCTATGATAATCGGCGTAATAACCATGCTCATCGACTACCGCTTCTATGAACAGATTAGCTACCTGTTCTACGGCCTGATGATCATAGCACTGCTCGCCACTCCTCTGCTCGCCCACGACATCAAAGGAAGTATGTCATGGATCGTTATCGGACCGGTCAGCATACAACCGGCCGAAATAGCCAAAGTGGCTACAGCACTGGCAATAGCGCGATTCATGAACTCATACGGATACCGTGTCAACAGCCTGCGAGACCTTATCATACCCGCCATAATGCTGCTCGTGCCCATGTTCATCATCATGGTACCGCAAAAAGAAACAGGCTCAGCCCTCGTATTCGCATCTCTCATTCTCATGTTCTACAGAGAAGGTATGACACCGGTCATACTGCTACTCGGAGTCGCAGCAGTAATATTTTTCGTCATTACCATAGCATTTGCGGAAGCAACACTACCTCTCGGAACAGGAACGTGGGGAATAACAGCATGCATGATCATGCTCATGATAATATGCTTCATATATGTATATCATTGGCTTAAACTGCCGCGATTTGCTTTCATACTCGCCGGCATCAACACTGCCATAGCAGCAATAGCACTCACAGTAAATATATGGCTCAATGTCAATATGCAGTATGTGAGCATAGCAATAGTGCTCTTCGATGCCATCTACACGGCACTGCTCGGCATAGCGCATAACAAACGCGACACAATATGGATCGCCGTATTCGCCATTGCCGCAATCATCTACTGCCTATCGGCATCAATACTCATCAGCAAACTCAAACCTCACCAACGCAACAGAATAATGGTCACCCTGGGAGTCATAGAAGACCGTGCCGGACAAGGATATAACGTCAATCAGGCAAAGATAGCTATCGGGTCGGGAGGACTATGGGGAAAAGGACTGGGAAGCGGAACACAGACAAAACTCAAATACGTACCGGAACAAGACACCGACTTTATTTTCTGCACCGTGGGAGAAGAACACGGCTTTGTGGGAACAACATTCGTCTTGCTGCTCTACCTCACACTGCTCATCAAACTCATCATCATGTCGGAAAGGCAAAAAGACAACTTCAGCCGTATCTACGGATATTGCGTCACATGTATCCTCTTCTTCCACCTCGCGGTAAACGTAGGCATGGTCATCGGACTAGTGCCCGTAATCGGTATTCCGCTGCCCTTCTTCTCATACGGAGGATCATCGCTCTGGGCTTTCACACTATTATTATTCATCTTCCTCCGACTCGACGCCGCCAGACTCGATAGACTATAACAACTACAACCTACGGGGGTCTATGTCATACTTCTCACAAAAATAACGAACTACACGAGGAGTGAATACATGACGCCGTAACTCATCACAACGACGAAGATAATCAACGTCATCACTGCTCTTTATCCAACGGGCAAAGGTCTGACGACTAACACCCATAGCCGCAGCCAACTGACTGCGGGTGGCACTGGGATAATATAATTTCTCGGATAATACGGACACGGTATTCATAACTTTCATGCGTTTGCGGTGGTTTATATTTTTCACTACGCAAAGTTAATGGCATCGCTCCGTATCTGCAAATAAAATGACTACTGATTGAATCATATTGACAGTATTTGTCAATTTACGTAACTTTCCGCAACATCATAAGAGTCACTATCATAATCATGAAAAAGTATGAACACAACATGGCGCTCCCATACAAGAAATCATTTGCCTAGCAGAAACTTCAAAGGCACATCAAGCCTAGCTCGCCAATCATCCTCGCAATGAGCCGCTCCGGGAAAATACCGATACATATAATGCGCCGAATCCCAACCATGTTGATACAACATAACATTTAAGGCATGCTGAGACTCTCCATAAAAACTATCCAAAGTCTTATCACCATTATCCATATACAACAGCGCGCTATTGGCTGACGGAAGGTGCTCCTCAAGGTAGGTGCGGTAAGCCCGAACCACAAGACTATCAACAGCATCGGGATGCGGATATGCCAACGTGCAATGTGTTGACATACACGCCGCTCCACCAAACACGTCACTATACTTGCAAAGAGCATAAGAAGATATCAAACCACCACAACTGCTGCCAAGCACCCAAGTATGTTCACGATCACCATAAGTCGAATAAACACTATCAACAAAAGGCTTCACCTCATCAACCAAAAAACTCAAATAAGCATTTCCTTGTGAGGCAAGTCCACGATATACACTACTTCCGGCAGGAAGGTATTGAACAATATCATCCGGACAGTAATCACTTATGCGCTCATCGGTGTTATCAATACCAACGACAATACACTCACGTATCGCGCCACACGATATCAAACTATCAACAACCTCATCTACACCCCACTCCTGATGGTTCCACGTTACTGAAGCATCAAAAAGCATCTTGCCGTCATGCATATATAATACTTCATACCGCTTCGAGGGGTCATAACACGTAGGAGTCCATACTCGCACCGTGCGGGGGGACACGTAACGCGATGGAAAATCAACATAATTATCCAAATGACCACAACACACAACAGGCTCACCACCTTTAGAGCAGGACATAGCACACAATACTACACATAAACAATAAAAAAATCGTTTCATAATTATATATTTTAGAAAACCGGACAAATAGTATAGTCAACTATCCATTTTGTCCATTTTAATAATAACAATATATATCTCAGAAAATTACAGTGCTAACCTTTGAAGTTATCAAAAAAATGGAGTGTAATTTCAGTAACAGGACCACGCCAATCAGGAAAGCAAATCTCTCAATACTTAGGATGATTGCGCAACTGAGTGATAGTGTGTCTATTGAGATTAACAGCCAAAGTAAGCACCTGCTGATGATATAACTTACCGTCAACGACATGGAATTTATATCCCAGTTGACCTTTTATACCATCCCACTTAAATAAGTCGTAATAAACATGCCCGAGCAGGTAATTACCGCTTTGCAGCATACGGCTTCCCCAATATGTGGCTCCAAAATCATCCGTTTCTACGGTATATCGTTTCTCACCATAATAGTAAATAGCCCTTGCGCCGAAGCGCCATACGTTAATGTCGAAACTGGCGAATAAGCCTACAGGCGATTTAGAAGGAGTAAGACCATCATCACGCTTACGCTCAACACCGGTCATTACACCTGCCGTGAAACGCATCTTGTTAACATGTTTCCACCGCCAATAGTGCAGGTCTATGCCTACCCAAAAATTGCCCAAAATATTGTCGTGAACACATTTATCACCTGACGGAGGATCGGTATTGGCATAATGGAACATATAAAACTCACCACCGCCGACAAAAGCCTTGGCTCGGGCCTCACCACTCACACCAACATAGAATGTCTCACGCTCCGTCTTACTTTGCAAACCGGTCCAATCCAACCAAACATTAACAAAACCTACCTTACCGTCCAACTGGTAAAACATACCAGTCATATTATGACGATAGTAGCGATACCACGTGCGGAAAAAGAAATTAGTGTAGTTACTCAACATTCCTTCGCGTGGGAAGGCACCCATCATAAAATGTTGGGAGATACGTTTATGTTGCTGACGATAATCAAAATAGGCTATAACATCAAAGTAGTCTATAATCTCCCTGCTGCCAAAGTCTTTCTGAACATGAACACCGGCCATCAACTTATACTTACCTCCCCAGCCTATTCCAAATTCAGGCGATAGACGGATGCCGGAATATGTTCCGCTTACGGCATAAGGACAACCCTGATACTCACCATTATCAAAAAAAGTAAAAGCGTTGGCGTTCCACTCAAAACTGATGGGACGACGACGAACACTATCCTGCTGACAATATGCCAACAAGGGCAATAGCACTAACAAAAACGCTATACGGCGCATATTTTCGGTATTTAGATTTTCTCTATCAGAACCACGGCATAAGCGCTCATACCCTCTTTTTTTCCGATGAAACCGAGCTTTTCTGTCGTGGTGGCCTTAATACTGATATCGTCGGCGCTTACTTTCATCACAGATGCTAAACAACGCTGCATGGCTTCTATATGAGGATTTATCTTGGGCTGCTCGGCACATACGGTAATATCGGCATTGACAAATTCATAACCCCTACCGCGAATCAGTTCCATGGTTTGCGCAAGGATTATCTTACTGTCTATTCCCTCTATATCAGGGTCGTTATCAGGAAAATGGTATCCTATATCACGCATATTGGCGGCACCAAGCAGAGCGTCGCACAAAGAATGTATCAACACATCGGCATCACTATGCCCCAACAAACCATGACTATGGGGCAATAACACCCCTCCCAACCATAGTTCACGACCCTCTACAAGCCGGTGAACATCATATCCGAATCCTACTCTGATTTTCATGCTCCACGCAGTTTATTATCCATCTCTCGCGCCGCCTTGCGACCATCTGCCATGGCGAGAATTACTGTAGCACCACCGCGAACTATATCGCCTCCGGCAAAAAGCATGGGCACAGAACTCTCAAGACTGTCATCAACTTCTATTGTTCCCTTGCGACTCACATTGAGCCCGGCGGTATTGCGAGGAACGATGGGGTTAGGAGACACACCTATCGCCACAATTACCATATCAACGGGCAGTGTCTTGGTAAAACCTTCTACGGGCACGGGGCTGCGACGACCCGAAGCATCCGGCTCTCCGAGTTCCATAACCTGGAGTACCATCTCTGTCACATGACCTTTGTCATCACCATGATACTCTATCGGGTTATGCAGTGTCAGGAAATGCACGCCTTCTTCCATTGCATGCTTTACCTCCTCGGCACGAGCCGGCATCTCATCTGTGCCACGACGATATACAATAGTGGCATCAGCACCCAAACGGCGAGCGGTACGAACAGCATCCATCGCTGTGTTACCTCCTCCGATAACGGCAACATGCTTGCCATGCATAACAGGCGTGTCAGACTCGCTATCGGCGGCGTGCATCAAATTCACACGAGTCAGGTACTCATTACTGCTCATCACACCTATCAAATTCTCACCTTTGATATCCATAAAACGAGGCAAACCGGCACCGGTAGCCACAAAAATACCGTTGAAACCGTCATTTTTGAGCTCGTCAACGGATATCGTTTTACCAATTATTATGTTCTTATGGAATACAACACCCATACGCTCAAGCATATTGATTTCCATGTCAACAATGCTGTTCGGCAAACGATATTCAGGTATTCCGTATTTGAGCACACCACCTATCTGGTGCAGAGCCTCAAAGACTTCCACATGATAGCCATACTTGGCCATATCTCCGGCAAAGGCAAGACCTGCGGGACCGGAACCTACTACAGCAATCTTCATGCCGTTAGCGGGCTGGATATCAGGCATTGACATATTGCCTGACTCACGCTCGTAATCAGCGGCAAAACGCTCCAGATAACCTATCGCAACAGCCTTATGACCCATCTTGAGATGTATGCATTGACTCTCACACTGCTTTTCTTGCGGACATACCCTACCGCATACCGCCGGTAGGGTGGAACTGCGCTTGATGACAGCCGCTGCCGCTAAATAATTACCGCGCTCGATATTCTT
>AUXO016992442.1_pt1 | contig 10782 bp, 8 predicted proteins | sample 768731 | NCBI WGS metagenome assembly AUXO01 (sample SAMN02715735, study PRJNA202380) | gut metagenome | biome: sheep rumen | host: Ovis aries | place: New Zealand: Palmerston North
TCCAATCTTCTCTTGAAGCCAATGCTACGAATCTAGCAAATTCCTTTGAGAAGTAAGCTTCTCTTTTTGGATAGTTAAAGCCAAGAGTATAAAGTGCATCAAGAACTCTCCAGCTGCCCATATTTTTTCCAAAGAAAGTCTCTACTCCAATAATTGCACAGATAATCTCATAAGGAACACCGAATTCCTTCTGAGCTTTTAGAAGAGTTTTTTCATTCTCGAAATAGAACTTTACAGCAGCCTCGATTCTTGAGGTGGTAATAAAGATCTTGCGATACTGCCACCAAGGTTTCCCCTCTGATGGTCTGGTTATTGCGTCAATAATCTTCTGTTGATAAACAGACTGAGAGATTGCATCTTTTAGTGTCTGAACATCAATTCCAGCGTACTGTGCAAGTTCATTATAATTAGGAGCTGCCGCTACGTATGAATTGGCAAAAAAGGATAATCCCAATGCGATGGCAAGTTTACTAATTGTTTTTTTCATTCTTTTCTATATGTCCGCACCAAGGGTGCAGCCTCCTTACTTATTATCCTTCTTAAAGAAACTTACTTTTTTATGAGTGTGAATAGACATCATGATTCCAAAGCAGATCATAAGGGTAATCATTGCTGTACCGCCGTAACTGATCAGCGGCAGTGGTACACCTACTACAGGGAGAATACCTGACACCATGCCGATATTTACAAAGATGTAGAACATGAAGGTAAAAGTGAAACTTCCACACAGAATTCTTTCAAAGTTATGACGGGCATTTAAGGTGATGACGACACATCTTCCGATTATAAAACAGTATAGTGATATCAGAATGAGGAATCCTACAAGTCCAGTTTCTTCTGAAAGCACAGCAAAAATAAAATCAGTATGAGGTTCTGGCAAAAAGTCCAGTTGAGACTGACTACCCTGTAGCCAGCCTTTTCCATAAAGACCGCCTGAGCCGATGGCGATTTTAGATTGAATGATGTGATAACCGGCACCTAATGGATCAGATGAAGGGTCAAGCAGAGTAAATACACGCTGTTTCTGATAGTCGTGAAGCACAAAATTCCAGATTACAGGAAGTGCGGCTGCTCCTGCAATTGCTCCTGCAATCAGCCACCACCATGACAGACCTGCAATAAAGATACAGATAAAGCCTGCAACTGAAACTAGTGCTGCAGTTCCTAAGTCAGGCTGCATTAGAATCAGAACTGTAGGTATACCTACGATAATGAAGGAACAGATGGTGTGCAGCAGTTTTGGAGGAAGTGCTGTTTTTGCAAGGAAGGCTGCTACAGAAAGAGGCATTACCACCTTGAAAAACTCTGATGGCTGAATTCTTACAATACCGAGATTAAGCCATCTCTGAGCTCCTTTGGAAATATCTCCGAAAAGCTCTACTAAAACCAGTAGAATAACGCCAATGATGTACAGATAGGTTGAGGCTTTTGCAAAGTATTTAGGTGGAATCTGAGCAACTGCAATCATCAGCACGAAAGCTGCGCCTGTTCTTGTAATCTGTCGAATCAGCATATCTGCTTCCTGACCAGATGCGGAATAAAGAACAAACAGACTGAAACAGAGAGCTAAGAATAGACCAAACATTAAAGGAAGATCAATGTGGTGTCGGGTGAAGAAATTCTTACCTATGCTGTTGCTGTTAACCTGACTTAGTGTATTTTTATCTTCTGACATATTATTTTTCTGATATTAAACTGTTTTGTCTGTTTTACTGTAATACGACAGTGCCACCCATTCCGAATTTTACTACCTGAGGATTTGGATCTCCCATGTAGCCGTTAGGATAAAGATCTAAAAGATACTTGTCGATCATGGCTCTGGCAACAGGGGCTGCTTTTGTCGAACCGCCTCCCTCATTCTCAAGAATAACCGCTACAAGAATTCTAGGCTGTTTAAATGGGGCATAGGCAACAAATAGAGCATTGTCTCGATGTTCAACCTTGAGTTTGGCGGCATTGTATTTTTCACCCTGCTTGATGGATACAACCTGAGCTGTACCTGATTTTCCTGCTGCCTTGTATTTTGCCCCGAAGAATGCTCTTCTGCCGGTACCTTCCGGTCCGTTAACCACCAGATACATACCGATTCTACAGTCCTCAAAGTACTGAGGATCTGTAACCTTCAGTGTATCTTCAGGTTCTTCCTGAGTATATACGGTGATTTCATTGGTAGTTGGATCAACCATTTCCTTAAGTAGATGAGGCGTTCTTGTAACACCTCGGTTTGCAAGGGTTGCATGAGCCTTTGCAAGCTGCATCAGTGTTGAGGTCCAATAGCCCTGACCGATACCGATAGGTACGGTATCACCAAGATGCCACTGCTGATTGAAACGAGATTTTTTCCAGTCGCGAGATGGATTTATTCCTAAAGACTCCTCAGAAATATCAATTCCTGTTTTCTTTCCGAATCCGTATCTGTCAAGGTAGTCGTGAATTCTGTTGATTCCTGCTCTGTAGGCAAGATCGTAGAAATAAGTATCTGCAGAGATTTCAATTGCTCTGTATAAGTCCATCCATCCATGACCCCAGGCTCTCCAGTCACGGAACTGATGTGTTGAACCAGGCAGTTTGAAATAAGGAGCTCCAAAGAAGTTTCCTTTTGTTGTGATTAGTTTTTCATTCAGTCCCATTACACAGAGCAGAGGCTTAACTGTTGAGGCTGGTGCATAACCACCCTGGGTAGCTCGGTTGATCAGTGGATGACCAGGATTTTCTAGAAGACGTTTGTATTCGCCAGAACGGATGCCACGTACAAATGGATTAGGATCGTAGCTAGGATTTGAATACATCGCCAGGATTTCTCCGTTTGAAGGATCAATGGCGACCACAGCTCCTTTCATATGACCGAATATTTCCTGGGCGTAATACTGCAGTCTGATATCAATGGTGAGCTTGAGATCTTTTCCTGGAACAGGAGGCTCATAATTCAGTGTCCTGATAACCTGTCCATGGGAGTTGACTTCAACCTTGGTTGAACCGGTTTCACCATGCAGGGAATCCTCATAGAATTTTTCAATACCTAGTTTTCCGATTTCAGTAGAGCCTTCATAGTTCTCAAGTTTTCCTGAGCTGGCCAGTTTTTTTACGTCATTCTGGTTGATTCTAGATACGTAGCCTGTGGTATGAGTGGTAATATCTGCAAATGGATAATATCTCTTCAGGTTTGCTACAATCTGTGCATTAGGATATTTATATGAATTTACTGCAAAAGTTGCTATCTGCTCCTCTGAGAGAAAGTTAGAAAGCTCAACTCCTGAGAATCTCTTTCTGGTTTTAGATTCATAGAGTAATCTTGAAATATCCTTTTCAGAAAGGTTTAGTTCAAGCAGCTTATCTAATTCAACAATGGTGTCTTTAGTATTGATCTGTTTGTTTGGGAATAGCACCAGATGATAAACAGGTGCATTATCTGCCAAAACCACGTGATTGCGATCGTAGATAATTCCTCGAGGAGGTACAACCGGCATTACCTTGATGCTGTTTTCATTGGAACGGGTTTTATAGTCCTGATAGGAGATAATCTGCAGATAATAAAGATTACAGAAAAGGATAACTACCATCAGTATGGATATACCAATGCATATGAAAACTCTGGAACGGAATACTCTTAGTTCAAGTTCCTCGTTGCGATTCTGCTTACCCAGTCCGCCCTCTGAGGAATAACGTCTTTTCCTTATTTTTCCGAAAAGAGGACGCTCGTGTCGACTTTTTCTGCTAAAAATTGACAATTTTTTCTCTAAAATTCTTCTTATATTTTCCGCACTTACTTATTATTTTAGCGATAAATAATTATAGTATTCGTATATTTTATTTTTTTTAAGTAATTTTGCGGAGGTTTTCAAATAATCTTGATATTTATGCCCGATGGTAAGGTAAATTTGCGTAAATACTCCATCCTCTATAAATGGTTTCCGCAAGAAAAACTCTTACCAGTGGATGAGGAAGTGTAAGTTTTGAAAGAGACCAAAGCTCATTGGCTTTGTTTCTAACTTCGTCTGTGAGGCCGTTTGGCCCTCCAATAATCAGAACAACGTCCATTCCAAGATTTTGCCAGACGCCAACCTTATCTCCAAGTTCCAGAGAGGTAAACTGTTTTCCTCTTTCATCCAGGGCAATTATGTAGGCTTTCTTTGGTAAAGCCTCAAGGATCATCTTTGCTTCCTGTTCCTTGGCCTTTTCATCGGAGTTTTTTCCGTTACGTTTCACAGGAGCAATTTCCTCTAATACCAGTTTCATCTCAGGAGGAAATCTTTTCTGATAATCTGTAAAAGCTTCAGTTACCCATGCTGGCATTTTGTTGCCAACAGCAATGATAATCAGTTTCATTCCTTAAAATCCTGAGGCCATGCAGCGGTATAGGTCATCAAGTTCATACCTTTCTCTAGCTTCATTCTGAAGAATGTGTACCATTACTGAGCCAGTGTCGACGATAACCCATTCACCAAGCTGTTCCCCTGAAATCTTGATGTGCTTTAACCCTTCCTTGTATAGATTGTCTACTAGTCTTTGGGCAATTGCACTTACATGTCGGTTTGAAGTACCGGTACAGATCACCATATTGTCTGCAATAGATGAATGTTCCTTAACGTCAATGCTTACCAGATCTCTTGCCTTTGAATCCTCAAGAGTCTTTATACATTTCTGAATTAAAATATCGTTTTCCAAATTAAGATTCTCTCTTTCTGTATAGTGAATTCTTTACAATATACTCAATAATCCCTCTATCAAGATAAGTCAGTGAGTAGGGGAATTTATCGGCATATTCCGCTAAATCCATATGCTGTTCAGCTGTTTTATAGTATTCTTCAAATTCCTGCCTTATTTTACTAGAACTTACATCATTAAAGCATTCTTTTAGTAAAAAGCAGTTACCTTTTTCTTCATTAAGCTTTTCTGAAAAAGCTGAATCCGACTCATAAACTGCATGAGTTTTCAGATAATCCCTTACCTCAGGATTTGAATTATCAACACTGTAGCCCTTTCTTCCAATTACCACGATATTACATTTATCTGTTATATCAAGTCCGTTACGCCATTTATCGAGATAAATAAGTGAATCCATGCCCATGCAGAAGAATACTGTGGATTGAGGATACTCGGACTTGATTTTATCAATCAGATCAATGGTGTAATGTGGCACATTAGGATCTTTTTCAAGATCACTAATCTGAAGTGCGCTGTGGTTTTCTGTCAGTATCTGAAGCATCCTGCGGCGGTGTGAAAATTCAACATGACAGGTATCCTTGTGAGGAGGCAAGGCATTAGGCACAATGAGAAACAAATCAAGATCAAGTCTGTTCCTGATATATTCTGCAATTCTTATGTGATCATTGTGTGGAGGATTGAAGCTGCCTCCAAGAACTCCGATTTTCTTTATAGTCTTTTCCATTAGAGTTTTTTCAATTCTCGTACTGCAGATGTATAAACAGAGACAGCCATGTTCTGAAGTGACTGATATGCCTTTTTATCGTCAAATTCCTGAAGATATTTTGCTGCCTGAGCAAGCTCTGTTACAAGATAGTCATAGAAATCCTGAGGCATGGTTTGAGCTGCACGGAGAATAACATCTGATGTTGAGGGCAGTACTATTCCATATGATTTAAAGAAGGCTGCTCTTTCTTTAAAATTTCTGGATTTTAAAATTTGAATATTCTCTGGTTCCTTTAATTTTCTCATAACCCAGAGCATTTTGTCGAAATTAGATACAACCATGGATAGAATCTGTGTTCTGTTGGTATTTGTCTGACATAAGGAGGCTAGAATATTCAGTGCTCTCTGTGTATTTGGTGCCAGAACAGCCTCTGAAAATTCAAATCCAGTATAGCGGCTGCTTGATTCAAGGTAAGCTTTTGCGGTCTCAAGATCAATATTGGTTTTCCCCGAGATTTTCGCAATTGAGAAAAACTGATCTACTGCCACGAGATTTCCCTCGCAGCAAAGAGATAAAAAGGAAATAACCTCAGGGGCTACTGAAAGTCCATGTTTCTGAGCCTGTTTACTGATCCATTGACTGAACTGTACGCCTGATGGAGCATAAAGGATTTCATTGATCCCTCCTATATCCATCAGAAAAGCTAGAACATGTTTGAGTTTAGTTTCCACAGAACTTTGACCGCGGAATTTATCGGTATATTTCTCAGGAGCTGTTGGCAGAGTGGTCTTTTTAATTCTTGGAATTTCAACCACACAGACAACCCCTGGTCTTGATCTCTTTGCCAAAAGCTGAAGAACCTGTACCGTAGTTGAGTTGATTGAATCAAGATAAATCTTAATGATGCGATCTCCTCCAAAGAGACCTGGATCAATAAGTTCATTCTCCAGTCTTGCAAGATTAGCGGTGGCACCGGAGGAAAAATCGTTATTTGTAAAGAGCATGAATTCAGCTTCTGGCAGTTCCTTTCGTGCCATCTGAATTAACATGGAGCTTTTCTCATTCTTAAGAAAAGGCTCATCACTTGAAATAACGTAAACAGGTGCTAATGCCATACTAAATCCGCAGGAATTTACTCTTATATAATTAGTAGTAACAAGTTAGAACTGATTTTAGCAGAATCGTCGAAAACAAAAGTCAGCCTTAAGCTGACTTTTGAGAATTTCTGAAAGAAAACGCCCTAGTCATAGAAAACTATTTGTCTTTCTTGATGAAGCCTTCAGCACTCAGATCATCAGGAGCTTCATTAACCATCTTTATCTTGGTCTTAGGCAGCTCATACTTCTTTTCAGGATTTAAGACTCTAATACCATTGTTCAATTCTGACAGAGCAACGGAATCAGCTTCATATTTTTCCTGAACCTGCTGAGCCTTCAGGGCATCAATAAGAGTCATTGAAGGTGAATTATCAATGTAGACCTCATTGTTGTCCTCATCCTTTGCTAACACTAGCTGAGCTGGTGTTGCCTTTGAAGCGTCCGGATCAGACTGTTTTCCAAGATAATTGATGCGTCGGATCATCTGATCTGAAAGCTCGTCTAAACTTTCATCCAGAAGGATCTGTCTCTCATTGGCACTAGCCAGAGAGTTATCACCTTTGTTAATGGTAAGTCTGCTGATGCCGTTTCTGATGATGATTGGCTTGCTGTGATTTGGGATCTTCAGGATGGCCGAAGTGGTTACCACCATGTTGTATTCCTTGGCAGAACCGAAAACATCAATCGAAACAATCGGAGTACTTACAGAAGGAGCAGCAATTTCCAGAGAAGGAACATCCTTACGGCTTTTGAATTTGCGATTGGCTGTTCCCTGGTAATTAACTTTAACTCCTCTTACCTGAAGCTTCTGCACAACCATCTTGTAGAACTGGTCGTGATATGCTCCTGTAACATCTATTTCAGCAAGTGTCGATCCAAGTCTGTTCTGATTAGGAATATGAAAACCACAGGCACTAAGCCCTAATAGCATTACTCCAACCGCAAAAAGCTTAAATCTCATCCACTTCTTCCTTAGTTGTTAGACAGCAACAATGTTAACCAGTCTACCCTTTACGTAGATTGATTTCTTGATCTGCTTACCCTCGGTAAACTTCTGTGCTTCAGGAGTTTCTTTTGCCTTGGCAATAACTGCTTCCTCATCTTCGTTAGGGGCAACACTGATCTTTGCACGAACCTTTCCGTTGATCTGAACAACGATGGTGATTTCGTCTTCCTTCAGAGCTTCCTTATCAGCAACTGGCCAGGTCTCAGTATCAATCTCAGTAGTATTACCAAGCATTGACCATAGCTTGAAGCAGATATGAGGAACAATTGGGTACAGCATGATAATAACGCTATTATATACTTCATAACGCACAGCCATAGAAGCTTCATCAGTTCCTGTGCACTTGTTAGCAAGATTCAGCAGTTCCATAATTGCAGCAATAGCTGTATTGAAGGTCTGTCTGCGGCCGATATCGTCGGTAACCTTTTCAATGGTTACGTGCAGTTCATGTCTTAACTTCTTCAGCTCAGGTGTAAGCTTGTTCTTGTCAAGGGGAACCTTAGGACCAGCATTAACAAGATCCTGAACCTGAGACCATAGCTTACGCAGGAATCTCTGTGAACCTTCAACACCGGACTGTCTCCACTCAAGAGTCAGTTCTGCAGGGGATGCAAATAACATGAACAGACGAACTGTATCAGCACCGTACATCTTAACCATGTACTCAGGATCAATTCCGTTAGCCTTAGACTTAGACATCTTGATCATACCTTCATGATGCAGCTGATGTCCTTCCTTATCTACTGCTGAAACAATATTACCTTTATCGTCACGGGTAGGGAATGCATCTAGAGGATTTACCCAGTTCTTAGTTCCCTTCTCATCTAGGTAGTAGTATGCATCAGCTAGTACCATACCCTGGCACAGCAGACGCTTGAATGGCTCGTCATATTTAACCATTCCCGCATCTCTTAACAGCTTGAAGAAGAAACGTGAGTACAGCAGGTGTAATACAGCGTGCTCAATACCGCCAATGTACTGATCAACAGGTAGCCAGTAGTTGGCTGCATCCTTGTCGAACATTTCCTTCTCATCACGAGGGGAGCAGTATCTTGCAAAGTACCATGATGACTCCATGAAGGTATCGAAAGTGTCAGTTTCACGAGTTGCGCTCTTTCCTTCATAGGTGGTCTTGTACCACTTCTCGTCAGTCTTCAGAGGAGAAATTACACCATTGATCTTAACGTCATATGGAAGCTCAACTGGCAGATTCTCGTCCTTCTCAGGAACAACTTCGCCAGTCTCATCAATGGTTAACATTGGGATAGGTGCACCCCAGTAACGCTGACGGGAAATTCCCCAGTCACGTAATCTGTAGTTAACCTTACGCTCTGCACAGCCCATGCTCTCAAGCTTGTCAGCAATAGCTTTGAAAGCCTCTTCAAAGTTCATTCCGTCAAATTCACCAGAGTGGCAGGCAATACCGTGCTCAACAAAAGCGTGCTCTGACAGATCAGGATCACCTGATTCCTTTGACTCTTTGATTACAGGAATGATTTCAATGCCATATTTCTTAGCAAACTCGTAGTCACGCTGATCGTGGCCTGGAACAGACATAACTGCACCAGTACCGTAATCCATGATAACGAAGTTGGCAACATAAATAGGTACCTTCCTTCCGGTAATAGGATGAATAGCATACAGACCTGTTGCCATACCTTTCTTTTCCATGGTGGCAAGATCTGCTTCTGCAAATTTCTGAGTGCGGCATTCCTGACAGAAAGCTTCAAGTTCAGGATTGGTTTCACAGCACTTCTTAACCAGAGGATGATTAGCAGAAATTGAAATGTAGGTAATACCCATGAAGGTATCTGGTCGGGTGGTGTACACAGTAAAGGTATCATCGCTTCCGTCGACCTTGAAGGTAATGTTCAGGCCTTCAGAACGTCCGATCCAGTTTTTCTGCATGGTACGAACACGCTCTGGCCAGCCATCAAGCTTATCCAGATCGTTTAACAGCTCTTCTGCGTATGCTGTGATCTTCAGATACCACTGAGGGATTTCCTTAAGCTCGACCTTAGAACCGCATCTCCAGCAGCAGCCGTCCTCAACCTGTTCGTTAGCCAACACAGTGTTGTCAACAGGACACCAGTTAACTGAGGAAACCTTCTTGTAAACAAGTCCTTTCTTGTAAAGTTCTCCGAAGAATTTTTGCTCCCACTTGTAGTACTCTGGTCGGCAGGTTGCAACCTCACGGGCCCAATCGTATGAAAGTCCAAGTGACTTTAACTGACCTTTCATGTAGGAAATGTTTTCATAGGTCCAGTCTCCTGGCTGCTTGTTATTTTTGATTGCAGCGTTTTCTGCTGGCAGACCGAAAGCATCCCAGCCGATAGGAGCAAGAACGTTTTTACCTAATAAACGGTTAAATCTTGCAATAACGTCACCTAGAGCATAGTTTCTAACATGACCTAAATGTAATCTGCCTGATGGATATGGAAACATAACTAGGCAGTAGTATTTCTCTTTATTTTTATCTTCTGTTGCGCGGAAAGTCTGATGTTCTTCCCAGTATTTCTGTACCTCAGGCTCAATTTCCTGTGGATTGTAGGCAACTTTATTGTCAGCCATGGACTAAGTGCTCCAAGTTAAAATTCGTTTAAACAAATCGATTCAAATTGAAAATAATCATATATTTTGCCACATTTAAGCCATATTTTGACGTATGCACTAGAAAAAAAATCAAATTAAGTCTATGTGGGACTAGTCATTTGTCAGTCTGTTTACTACTTTGCGTATAAGGATACTGACTTACAATGATTTTAATCAGATGTCAGAAGAGGATGAGAATAACAGGTAGCAGAAGGGTGATTGCCAAAAGCAGATCCCTGTAGAATGTTTTTTTGAATCTCGTCTTAGGATTAACCTTATAGTTGTAGTGAGTATAAGCCCACAGGAAAGCCCAGAACCATAGTGCCAGGATTACGAATTCTATGATGGTGACTTTGTTAATCATTTGATATACAGAAATTCTTTCTAAATTGACTGGTTCTTATAACTTCTTAACTTAAGGTATCAATGAATAGATTATAACGAATTTTTTTTCAGAAACCTATTCTTTGAAGTCTTCTGACAATACTCCAATAATTTGATCTGTGATAAAATTACAACCCGGTACAGTATATAATCACGTACCTGAATGCTTCAGATTTTGGCGCATACATCTATTGGTGTATTTTTTGTGAAGCTTTAGTCCCAGAATATTGTTTCTTGGGATATTAAACAAGATATTAATGAGACAATCATGTATAAGAAATTAGCTCTAGCTTTTGCTTTCCTTTCTTCTGTTACAGCTGCAAATGCAACCA
>AUXO011260137.1_pt1 | contig 10781 bp, 8 predicted proteins | sample 768731 | NCBI WGS metagenome assembly AUXO01 (sample SAMN02715735, study PRJNA202380) | gut metagenome | biome: sheep rumen | host: Ovis aries | place: New Zealand: Palmerston North
CAGAGACGTTGTTTCTTCATCTCGCTCTCAGGAAAAATCATCCCGGGGGGTTATATATCAGCCGTCAATCTTAATGAAAGAGGTGAAAATTTGTTTTGTGTGAAGAGGGTAGAGGTCTGGTCATCAGATTATGTGAAAAAGACCAGAGACGTTTAGCTATATGATTCAGGTGATCTCCTCATGTATCCTCTTCTATCTGCTTGGTGTATACGGCTATGACACTCAGCACATACTGACTCTAGGTTATCAGAGTCGAGTAGTAGTTTCCATCTCTCCTCTTCTGTTTCTCCTCTAAGGAACGGTGTGATATGATGGACATGTTGAGCAAGTGTTACTCTACCTTCCTTCTCACACTCTTCACAGAATGGATGTCTCTTGATGTACCACTCCCTTAGGTTAAGCCAAGCAGATGTGTTATAGTACCTAGTGTTATCTACCTCACGCTTCCACTTAACAGGCTTCTCCCTAATGGAGTTCTTATTGATAGTTGGCATAGTGTTAAAGAATGTTAATAAAGATATGGAAGAGACTATGTCTAAGGTGGAAAGCAGTACTTGTAGAATCATCTTCAACAGTAGTGTTTACTTAGGACATGGAAGGAGTACTACTGTCGAAGGAAGAGCTGATGGTTTATAATCAGACTTACCTTTATAGAGACACTCCTTAGAAACAAAAAGAAAACTTGTAGTTCCTTAGTGTAACTAAGTCAGACAAGTTCTCTTACCATATCTCACACGTATATAGCAATGATTAATTATTCTGTAGGACGATAGCTATGAATGGAAGTCCAATAAGTATGGACACCACATATAGCCAGTAAATACATAGAGCTAGAGTATTCTTCCTAGCATATCTGTAGAGACCTAACCCCATCAGGATTATGGTCATAATCAGTAGTTTCATATCATGGGGAGTAAAGAAGGAGATAGGGTAATCAGCAATGACAGAAATCCGACTACCCTTCTCCAGGATTATTATGAAAGCATTGAAGTAGGTTTGTCTCTTCTAAGTTCATCACCTGAGTCTTTCTCCTGGTTGTAGTAGATTCTCTCTTCCAAGGTAGGATGTTGTTTCCTAACCCGAGAAGCAAAGAACTCATATACATAGGAGAAGAGATTACACAGGCCTCTTTCGATTGGGTATTGGATATAACGTTGCCAAAAATTAGGTAAAATCATAGGTGTATTTTTTTTGGGGTATGGTCTATAATATCTTATATACTTTTTTTCCGTTTCTTATTGTATCACGAACTGAGATATACGTTGGTAGTTCTGTAGCTTTGGCTGTCTTTAAGATACCTAGTTTGTCATAGATCTCTTGTAACATCCACTTAACATCACTTTTCTTGTAACATTCTCCTTTCTTGAATACAGCAGCAACAAAGTCAGATATATTTCCCTTGCTATCAGAAAACTTAATCTCTTTCTCTATTTCCCAAGGTTGATAATTGTTAGCTCGTATCCTATCCAATGATAATCTATTGAAATAGTAAGCAATATTCCAATAACCCTCGTTGTATAACATTCTGAGGATCTCTCGACTATCTATCCCACTAGAAGTAAACCAGCTATAAACTAACTTAATCCTATGTCTTGTTACATCTTTACCGTCTAGTTCTTTCATCTTCTCAGCCAACTCTATGACAGCAGGACTATAACTACTAGAAGATGGTTTACCAGGAATAACATACATACCAACCTGATTCTTCATGATGTCATGTATATATTTCTCAGAAACAAGAAGCAATGTACTAATCCTAGGTACTCCACTAGTAGTTTCGAGATAAAGTTCCTCTGGATGATCTTCAGCGATATAACTTAATAATTTAAGTTGATTCTTCTTACCTTCTTCAGTATCTCTATTATTATATATTGAGATCTGAGCACGAGTTTCTTCTATCTTATCTTTTTGATGTTTAATAAACTCTTCTTCGCTTGGTATATACTTTTTATTCTTGCAATAGATATTGATTATATTTCTGAAAATATTGCTCTTAAGTCTCTGTCTACCTATAATCTGAGGTATATCAGAAGCAATATCAAGCTGAAGTGATTTTATATTATAATCAGCTATAACATACGTACTAGCTGATGGATTATAGAAGTCAACTCCTTCAAAAGCTGTTCTAGTCACGAAAGTCCAAGTAGTATGATGTTCTCCCTCGTTTGGAAGACGGGAAGCTATGGTAAGTTGAGAATGAATCTTTCTCAGCTTCTTCTCATTCTCACGTGTCCTAGCACAAACTATAGTAATATCATCAATATCAATCAATCCTTGTTTGACTACGTATTTATTGACGATCCCACATATATCTGACACGCTGTTAAGAAATATAACAGCTTCATAACTGTATTCAGCATGATTATCCCCTTGATAAACAATATCAAAAACATGTCTTCCATTGGGATCAGTCTGATTAGTGTATGTTCTGTAGATATCATCAAAAGCATCGAGAGGACTCTTACAATCGAAAAGTCTTTGCTCTACTTTTCTAATATTTGACCATTCTAATTCCAGATACTTAACTGGATATAGCTTGAATTCTGGGATCTCAGAGAGATAATCCACTAGAGGAGTAGCTGAGATGAATAACAGCTTCTCGTAATGGAATAACCTCTTTAGGAAATTGCTAAGGATAGATTTATTACGGTATTCCTTGAGAATTACATCTTTGATTATAGATTGTGATTCATCTATAACTATCCTGTAATCATTTAAAACATCTACTCCAAGTTGAGATTCAATTTGGTCAACTAAGATAGAGAAAGAATCATAAGTAACTAGGATCTTCACAGGTTGATTGGTATTCTTACAATCATTGATGTAATCCTGTAAAGATGATAATAAATCACTTAAACTGAATAACTCTTTTCCTTTAGAATCAAACTCTCTATTGAAATAGAAACTCCTGAATTTTCTATTCTTCTCTCTGATTAACCAAATTCTAGGAGATACTATGATAGTATTCTCATTGTTAATCAGACAATAAGTAGTGAAACCGCATCCGGTTACTACTTTGTTGACGATCATTCTGGAATTGTCTAAGATTTCATCAAACATGAAACCTCCTGTACTACTTTTCCAGTCAGAGATATATTCTATCCCTTCATCAACTTTAACTGTTCCTATGTTATCTATCATAATCGTTAAATTTATTTAAAATTGTTTCCATTACTATTTTTGATGGTACTACTAAGACCATCAGAAGTAAGGGAAACATAGGAATTTCTTTACCTTTTTTTCAGTTTGGAAAAAGATATTCCTATATAATATGTATTTTTTTACCTTTTTCTTCTATACGAAAGACCGCCCACCGACCAACTTCGTCCTCGTTATCACTCGTCCTCGCGCCCGGTCTTTCTAGAAGCTTCGCTTACTTTCAGAAGGAATTATAGATATTCTTTCTGAAGAGAAAAACTACATATACCCTTAGACATCTCTTCCCCCTTGGCGAAGATTTATCTGAAGCCGAGGGTTACTTTAATCTTTATTCTTTTCCTTTAGTAATTCCAAAAGGAAAGAATAATCTTCTCAAAAAGGTTATTCTCTCTTTTTCTTTTAGAGATTCATCTTTCTCAAGATATCCTCTAAGAGAATAGTTTTTCTTTGATCGAAGTCATCCCTAAAAGTAATAGATGGTTTAATCTTTACTATACTATCAGTATCAGAATCTCCTATCTCATCATAGATAAATAGTAGTTCCTCACTTCGGTAGTAACCACCTGTATACCAAAAATTATACTTTCCTCCGTGCCTGGTTTTCTTGATGTAATGACCTTTAACCTTCACTTCATAACCAAATCTGGCTGAGTCATTTTTCCTGATGCTTAACCAGGTACTGGGAATATCAATCCATTTATTCATAGTCTTTTTCTTTAAAAGAGACTGGTTCACCTATATCACATAGGCAGACCAGTCATTGAGTAAAAACAATTAATTTAATATGGCTTCAATTGCTAAATTTCCAATAATATCCTCCAGCTGATCTACTTACTCCACGACAGCAAGCAGAGATATTAGAGTAGTTAATTCCTGTAGCTTCTTCTGCAAACTTCTGTCCTGGGTAAATAGCTATAATCACACCTGTCTTCTTGTCTATCTGACAGACAGGTTTACTTACAGCCAGAGCCATTCTCTCTTTATAAGTCCCGTAGTTGAGGTTGTATTCTCTATCACACCACTCAAGATTATCCCAACGATTATTTTTTTTATTCTCGTCTTTATGGTTAATCTCATAAGCTTTGTTAGGATCGTAACCCTCTACGAAAGCACGACCAACTAGAACATGTACTCCATAAGATCTACTTTTCCCTTCTTTACTCAAGCATACCTGGAGATAACCTCCAGCATCACTTTGTGTGAGTATTTTCTCAGGAACTTCTCTCTGAATACCGTTCTTCTGTGTGATAATTCTATTAAGAGATTTTACTCTCCCATAGTTACTGACTTCATACAGTCCTTCATAACCTACGACGGGTTTCCATTCCTCTGACGCACTACTGTTCTTCATGCTATCAGAGCTTGATATGTTATTAGTAATCATAGTCAATGATAAGTTTAATTAATCTTGTGTCTTCCTTGCCCTTGCTTTAATCTATTAAAAGGTCTGAGGCATATCATCACTGACACACCTCAGCCCCGACTATGATTAAAACAAATAACATGAAAACACTCTTACTCTTCGAAAGAAGAATACAGTTCTTCTTTCATACTATAAGGGTTTCCCATGATTTGACCCGAAAAAGTAGGGGGATTTTGCCTTAAAAATGGCAAAAAAGGGCTAAAAACGGCTATTTTGACCCATTTTCCCCCAAGGGTGCCAAAATGCCTTCCAGATTCGCCTCATTTCAATCAGCGACCGCTACATTTCAGTCCAAGGAGGTTATAATCCAATAAAGTTACATCCCCCTGCTTCCCTTTCTAAAACCAGTCCCCGGAGAATCGGACATAACTCTATAAAAATATGTCTGACTTTCCGGGAACCATCGTTGAGGTAAACTCAACTACTTCACCTCTGTTCGTTGTCTATGACAACCATCATGATCAATGCCAGACAAGCTAGGCATGTTACAATTAACTTACTTTCTTTCATATCTCCTATCTTTTAAATTAAAGCCCGCGAAGATACAACAAAAAAAGGAGAACACCAAAGTTTCCTTTGATGTCTCCCTGTTTTTTTAAACTAATTTAACTTTTACTCCTAGGGATTTACCATCCTCCCCGTAGAGTATGTACTTCTCATCACCGACCACTGCATTAGAGATAATCCATACTTTCTTACCAACCAATGTTTCGTCGGCATCATTCTCCAGGACAACCACTTCTTTCTTCCCCAGGGCTTCCTTCCCGGTTGTTTTAAACTTACCATCACCCTGCTTCGTGGCACCATCACTAGAGTATGACTCAAAACTATATTCAGCACTGGGTTTACTAACGAAGTTATATTCCTTAAGCTCACCAGTGATGTCTGTCTTGAAGATAACCTCCTGGGTATCCTCAGCGAAATATAAGATACCACTCTTAGGTTCAATGATATCTTCCTTCTTAGCGATTACTACTTTATTCATCGTTTCGACGTTACTTAATTAATTTCTCTATGTCCTTCTTGAATTTCCCAAGTTCATTCTGGTAGTGAACTGTTATCCCTACCAGTGAACCTGAATATATTAATGTCTGACCTAGAATCCATAAGACAGAATCGTCAACCTCTCCGAGAGGAGGAACTAGGAATCCTGCCAAGGTGATCCCAAATCCGAACGTTAAAGCTAAGCAAGCAAAGATATAAGCTAACTTATCTTTTATCCCTAGTTTATTCCACTCCTCGTTCTCCATGGTTGTACATTATACTTTCCATGGCATGGATTAGTCCTGAGAACCAATCACGCCATCCTTGCATTAGGTCGTAATCTCTCTGTCCATTCTCACTCCCATCTTTATTCAAGATGATAGCAATCTGATCATCCATCGAGTAGATCATCTGGACAAGATCTTTCTTCATCGTATCGGTGTATCTCAGTTGGAATGGACCAAACTTGAACACCCCTGGGGAGATCATTTCTATGTCTCCCGGAATTTCAGTCTCGGTATACTCAACTCCTTCAAGGAAGGGAAGGCAGAAATGCTGTCTCCCCCTCGAAGAAGTCAGGTAATAACCAGGCTGAGCTATGATTTTATTACCTTTCTGTATCATATGATAGGTTTAATTTAATGCGGTTTCAATAGTCCATCCCTCCGGAACAGTTGATGCTCCTCTGGTAGATGTATCATAAGTAGCATCACCATTCATGACGAATGTACCTGATGCGGCCACTCCTTGTAACCAGTTGTTAGTATAACCAGTACCAAAGTTTGCACCAGTACACATGAGTTTCACGTAGGAGAGGGTTCCCACGGAGTAGAACATATTATCAAGTTCATGCTCTGCCAATTCTCCGGTTAGGTTTAGAGTAGCAGAAGTCAGTCCGGTACCATTAAAAGCAGAACCCCATGCCATGTAGTTGCCAGCATTACAGTTAATAGTTACTCCGGTTATTCCACTACATCCTTGGAACATATATTGGAAATAATTACCACCGCTATGTGAGAAGTCTTGGTCGATTGACATTTGAATTGTTATATTACCAGTGAGACTAGTGCAGTTCTTGAACATACCTTCGAACTCGTTCCCTGTACTATTGGCGTAATCTCTGACTGTGGTATTGTTCAACGTACCATCACTAACAAAAACAGGTAAACTAGTCAACGATGAACATCCATAGAACATATTTTTAAACCTATTAAAACTCATATTGGCAGTGTTACTTGTCTTTTTACTACCGTATGGGAAATTAGTAACGTTGAGGTAGTCGTTTAAGTTGGTAAGATCGTTTAGAGATGTACAACCAGAGAACATACTGGAGAATACGAGATCAAGTTTTCTTGTATCAAGAGACGCTCCATATATACCATTAATCCTAATTTTCGGAGTTTTTCTCAGAGATGTACAACCAGAGAACATACTGGCAAAACTGATATTTCTAAGATATGTATCATTAATATTGATATTAATAATAGAATCATCAATTTCCGTGAGGGATGTACAACCAGAGAACATACTGAAGTATTGTGCATTCCATCCATTAACCTTGTTAACATTAGACCAAGAAGTACCATAATCGACCACAGGACTTATAGCCAGAGACTTACAATCTTTGAATAAGTTAGCGAAACTAAAACCAGCCAGCGAATAATTCTCAATAGAAACATAGATTCGAATGGGTTGATTGAGTTTAACACAGCTCTGGAATTTGCCGTCCGTCTTATAAGCACTATACTCATTATCTCTACCCCAACAAGATGTCATATAATAATCATTAGGAATACTAATTACGTTTAAGTAAGAATGGTAATTAGTATCTTTCGAACTTGGGGCTATTATATATTTAACGAAATCTCTACAATCTTCAGGTATTTGATCACCTAGGATCTGGTTTTTGAACTCCATTTCCACAACATTAGGAACACTACTAATGTGGTTACCCAGCAGATAGTGAGAGCGGTCTGGAATATATTCACTAAGTCTTTTAAGACTTTTACAATCATAACCGAGTTGGATATTGGAATTACCTATTACCTCTAAGAGGTCATTGCTAAAATCTCCTAACATTGTAATACCTATATCATTTCGATGGAAATTATATAGGAAATTATTCAATGAGGTAGGATACGTACCAAGGAGACCTCCGTAATAACCCAACTCACGATAATAATGATCAGCATTACCAGTGAAGCTAACATAGTTATTACTGTCCGTATAGGTAGTAGTACCAGTACCCACAACACTCAGGTAATCACCCTTGTCGATGGTATAAGAAGCTGCACAGCTAGCGTAACCACTGGACGGACTCTTGCTAGAGTAGATCTTGATTGTACCCATGTTCATAGCATTCTGGAGGTAAGGAGTAATTACCGTACCATCAGTATCAGAGATCCAGACTAAGCAATCACCATGGAGAATCTTATCTGCCTCGCTCGTATAGTGAGTCTTACTACCACCCTTAATTACTTTCCAAGCAGTAGAATCGGGAAGAGCGTTGTCATAGTAGTGAGGAGCTTCATTTCCTTGGAGACCTACGATAGAGTTACCATTAGTGAATTGTTCACTATTCTCCTGCATGTACCCCGAATAGAGGACTACATTATATCCACCGCTCGGGAGAGTGGATGAGAAGTCACTCTTAACCCATACAGTACCATAGCTTGAACTAAGGATAGCAGTGAAAGGACCATTCAAGTTGCTCACATAGATTACACATGGGTCAGTCTGGTTAGCTACCAGGAATGCACCTGTCATATTACCAACTACCAGGTATGTACCACTCTTCTCTTCTCCTTTAACGGTCCACTTGATAGGAGACTCTAGTCCACGGAGGTCTATCTTGATAACGTTTCTCGACTTAACAAAATCAGTCAGCTTAAGACCAGCCTTCTTCCAGTTAGCGTTACCACTAACCACGGTTCCAAAGTTTTCGTTAGCTTGCTTACAGCGGCTGAACTTAATACGCTCTATGGCATCATTCGTAGCCTGAGTAGGAGCATCACCATCAAACTTGAAACAACCAGCCAAAGATGCAATATCGAAGTCAACGAACTCCACCCGACGGATAGCCATGACATTCTTAAAGAGTTCTTTAAAGCTCATAGCCATGTTACCCAGGGCCCCAGCATTATACTGGACTCGCATGAATCCTTCACCATCAACGTTAATGAACTTATAACCAGCTGCATCTTCAAGGATAGTCGGAGTAGAGGCTAAGGTAGTTTGGAGATAATCGATACTGTCAATATCACTCCACTGGAAACTATGGATAGTCTTACTAGCACCGCTTGCATTATAAGCTTGGAGATCCGAATCAGCTGCTGCACCACTTCTCATCAGGACAAGAGGAGTAGTCTGCTGTACATTCCACTCATAGTCTACGATGATCTTCGGTTCCTTGGCTACGGTTACACAAGAGAACTCTATACTCTTCTGATATGTAGCTCCCCCTGCATCTGTGGCTGTGATACCAAGGATGGTATTGATTGTACCTTCCTCTGTACCAGCCGGGATTGTTATGGTAAGAGTACCTGTCGATGAATTAAAGCTCTGAGAGATTGTACCGATTGATGTACCGAATGATGCTGTTGCACTAGTCAAGGCTACACTCTCGGGAGAAGTAAACAGGGCATAGGTAATATCCTGTGGGTTACGTATGTTACGTGTCACACCCTCTGGACCATTAACCATCAGACGAATCTGGTTAACCCTGATCGTAATCTGATAGGTATAAGTGAATTCCTCCTGAGTAATGGTTAGTGTACCAACGTATGAAGAGTCTGTGATTGGGTTAGCAATCGAATAGGTAACAGTCTTTCCTGAGATAGTAGCAGCAATGCCATTACCTGTGAAGGATGTCACACTCCAGTTAGTGTTCCCTGCTGTATCAGAGATAGTGAAACTACCACCTGCCGTAGAAGCTCCCACACCCGCATACGTATTCTGAACGGTGTTCATGGCTTCTCCATCAATCATGAAGTTGGTAGAGATAAGAGTCAAGGCACACTGTTTCGTATAAGTTGTACCACCGCCTGTCACCTGATAGGTTATAGTGATACTCTCAGGACGAGATAGGCTAGCGGGAGTTGTTATGGTTACCTTCTTTCTTGTCTTGTTTAGAGTAATCGTCGGAGAGGATGAAGTCCAATCCCAACCATCGATCATGTTACCCACGTAGGCTACATTGATCTCAGCCGTTTCTCCAGGACCCATCGTGAGAGAGGTAGGAGACATAACAGGTTCACTGATTGGATTCTTGACGTAGTCAATCCAGAATGAACTTCCCTGATTAAAGATACCATTACCGTATTTAGCTTCCAGAGCATTCATCTGATTCTCATCCAGTTCCAAGTCGATATAGACTTTACCTGTGATAGTCTTCTGAACATCATCCCTCAGGAGCCAGTTATAGATATTACCACCTTCGGTAGAACCACTGGTGACAACATTGATATCGTTAAACTTAACCTGAACGAGATTACTAGACCCAGAGGTCATGCACTGCTTGGCCAGAGAACTACTATTGGTCTCGATAGAGGTAAGTTGAGCTATGGTAGCATTATCCACTGTCAGGTTAGGACAGTTATTAACCACGAGAGAACTTATTCCGGCTGGGAGGTAAGCCTGTGTCAGGGTATCTGTCTCTGGGAGGGTAATTGATGTGATACCAGTACCTCTCAGATCTACAGATACAAGTTTACTCAGGGAACCTAAGTTAAGGTTACCAGTCAGAGTAGAACATCCATACAGGCAGAGTCTCTTCAGGTTAGGACAGTTAACTGAGAATGCGATGGGTCGGAATTGATAAGACTGAACTTGTCTACTGTCAGCGGAGAATTCCTCCAAGTGTAGACCAGCCAATTCAAAGGTCTCACCAACAGACTTATCACCAAACTCACCAAAGCTCTTATAGTAATCGGCACCATAGATGAACATATCAGTGTTACCATCCGTTGTGATGGTACTTGTATTGTATGTACTACCGTTGGCGACACGAGTATTATCAGCACCCATAGACTGACCTACACCTACCTTCGGATACAGGTATTGCCATGGGGTTACAGTGAATGAGTAGTTAGGACGTTGTGATGCCGTGGTAAGCAAAGAACGGAAACCAAGGGAGTGTTCTGAACGTACATAGAACGGAACAGCACCAGCCCAAGATTCCAAGTACTTCTCACGTCTCTTCCACCATTGAAGCTCA
>AUXO012504219.1_pt1 | contig 10781 bp, 8 predicted proteins | sample 768731 | NCBI WGS metagenome assembly AUXO01 (sample SAMN02715735, study PRJNA202380) | gut metagenome | biome: sheep rumen | host: Ovis aries | place: New Zealand: Palmerston North
TTATCCATGCGGGTGCGGCGCATTTCCACGCTCAAAAAATGGGTAAACTCCAGAACACATTGTAGGCAAAACCGAATCATCAGGCCTTACAGACCAGACAAGCCCTGGCCGATTCCCATCAAGACGCCAGAAAGCGCCTGACCAGCAGCATCGGGATTGCTGGCGCATCCCGCACACGCAATCAAAAGAGCACCAAGGATCAAAACAATTACTTGCGTTTTCATTGATATTCCTTTCATTTTGTTTTTCTGAATTGTGCGAGCTCATCCCATTTGAAGGATATAGACGGTGCGCCATGGCACCCAGGAAGAACCGTGTATGGGTCCCAAGTCCATCTTACGCCATCCTTGTTCACCAACATTGAAACGTCATTGCCCGCAAGATCAAGCGGCCATTGCTCTCTTCGCGCGGCCTCGTCAGCTTCATAGTATTCATTAAGAAATCGCTTCGTGACAAACGCCGACAACGTCTTCAATTTTTCAAGCGCGAAATAGTCCTCGATACCAAGCTCTTGTCCGTCTGGCAGACTGAATACCTTGGAACAGTAGCAATCATGGCAACCTTGCCCACCGTCCCTGTCGTAGCCTTCGTTCCAGACACACAAGACTGGTCGTTCATACCACTTGGCGTCCTCCTTCGTCGAAATGCCAAAAGGCCACTCAAGATGCAGGTCAATTATAAACGTCCACTGGCTACAGCAATGCCACCAGCTGCCATTCAACATTTCTGGAGGTGCGCATTTGTAGCAAGATTGAGCACGCTCTTTTATTCCAGCCATTCCCAATTCAAGTGCCTTTGTGTTAACGCGCCCATCATCTTTGGCCGGAAGTTGTCCCGTTTTATGGGACAAAGCATCGCCAACCAGCTTGGCCCAGTCGGATGGCTGTAGACCGAACTCTTCGAGATCCCTGACCTCGCCTTCCTGTTTAGCCCAGAGTTCCTTATCATGCTTCCTGAGCGATTCCTCCGTTTCGCCAAGGGACTCGGGGATCGTGTACGGGACAACTTCCGGGGTATGTGCGAATGCCATCCACAGAATCGTCTTTCGCACCTTGGCGAGAGCGTCCTTCGATAGCCCCGACTTCTCCTCCGGCCATTCAATGTGAACTTTGACGGACACCTCCGAACCACGACTTCCCTGGTGGTCTAATTCATACTTCTTGACATCCACCATCTTGTGCGCAGGGCCTTTGCCTTTGAACTCATACGAGCGGACAGAGTACCGCCCCTCGTGCTGATCCGCCGACTCGACATGCTCGGCGGCATTCTGCCCAACCTTCACATCCGGATCGGCATAAGGGTCTTGGTAGACCTCGTCCTGGTCACGCGAGCACGCAAGGCACGACAAGAGAATCAACCCAGCAACAATCCTGTAAATTGGCATGCATGTGAAATTTATCTTTTTATTGTCCATGGCTACTCAACTTTCTATCGACGTCTTAATTGTGCAACACAAATCTTAGGCATCTTCTTCAAGGAGTTTGTTCGTGAATTCCTCGATTTCGTCGATGAGTTCCTGTTCCTTGCGCTCCCAGTATGCTTTCTCCCTGTTGATGCCTTTTTCAAGTTCAAGTGCTGCAACGGCATGTCCTTGGTTGGCTGCCTTCCAATACCACTCCTCCGCCTTCTTCTTGTCCTTCTTTACACCTTTCCCTTTCGCATACATTTGCCCAATCATGAACTGTGCGTCCGCATCATTGTCCACATCTGCAACCATGAGCAGTTTGAAGGCTGTATCGTACTTTCCAAGACTGAACTCGGATTTGCCTAACCGTAGGAACTCGTTTGACTCCGAAAAGTAACCCTTAGCAAACCTTATCAACTGCCGCTCAGAGAAGCAATGGATATTCCGCCTCTCGTAAGGCGATTTGTCCACTGAGATGCCACGTGGCAGCAAAAGCGTTGTCTCTATCCCCGCATCTGGTTCATCACGGGAGAGAACTTCCTTCGCATTTTCAAGGATGAATGCCGCCTCGTCAATAGCTGTGTTGCCATCCACAGGATAAATCATGATGCACCCCGAATCGGAACCTATGACATGCGGCACAAGGAACTCCCCTAACTTGCAATGCGGGAAGTATCTTAGATCGCCGGTATTGCCATTGATGCTTTTGAACCATGAAGGGCGGCCAGAGGAACTCTTGTTCCTTGGAATAAAATCATTCTTGCGTTTAGCCATGTCGATAGGTTCCTTCCTACAACTTTCTTTCCTCACAGATGATTTCCCATGCAAAGTTAATGCGACTCATCATTTCACACGCTTCCTTAATCTGACGTTCCGAATGACCTCTCGCCCGTAGCATATCTGGATGGTGTCGCTTAGCTGCGGCGCGATAGGCCCGACGCAACACATCGTTTGAGTCGGAACTGCGACAACCCAGTAGTTCGTAGGCTTCCTGTAGTGGTGTCTTCGGCGGTGGTGGCGGTGGTTGCCGACGCTGTTCCGACCTCTTGCCCTGATCTGTCCGTCGTTGTTGCCGCGTCGACTTCCGACCTTTGTGCGCACTATTCTCATGACGAGGCTCATCTTCTTCAACTTCACGGAATGACGCACTACGCCGACGATAGAAGAATGTGAAGTAGTTTGGCGGCAGTCCAAGCGGAACGCACAGATCACGCAATGCATTCTTATGCGAGGGCTTGAGCACACCTTTTGCGCAGGCAATGTCCCAAAGCAATTCATATACCGTGAGGCACTCTTCCGGCGTAGCCCACTCTTTTTCAAATTCGGCGGCAAGCCTACAAAGAGGAGTCCGCCCATTCTTCGAGGAGTTGAACACCAAAACGCAGAATTTACGACGAGCCATTGCACGTGGGAAGCGGGCGAACGCGCCCTCCGCAGCATGAGCTTCCCAAGCATCAACCTTGCCGTCAATCTTTGCCATCCTCGCCAAAATGCCAAAGAGTCGGCGAAGAAACATATCCTCCCGATGCTTGATGCGTTGCGCTATCGTTTTATTACTCAATAGCACACCTCCTTTACATCAAATTCCTTTGCAAGGCGTACTCATCTGCTTACCTCGTGAGAGAGAGTCAATTCTTTTCTAGTGCCATTTGTCGCCACACCGTAAATTTCCGCAGAAAGTCCGCTGTAATCCCACCCCGTCGCGCGGTATGGCGAAATCCATACCAATAAGCTGAATGTCGCATACCGCATTACTTGCTTAGAGCCGTCAAGTGATATAAGGAACCGTAGTGAGTCACTTCTGTTCTTGTCGATTCCATCCTTCTCCCGTGAGACACCTTGTGATAATTCAATCCCTTTTGCCTTAAGGCTACAATCAACTTTTAGCTTACCTGGGAAACCCATGTTGCTACCCTTTCTTAGAGTGCGTCCATTTTTGGAGAGCTTAAGTACGATGCTTTGCAACCCATCAATCTCATCTCCCTTTATGGAAAAGTCAAACCGAAAGACACGATATGCTGTAAAGTCGTTTCTTGCCTCATTCTCCAAATTAAACTCGTCAAAAGAAATGGCATGGCGAGAACCTATGACAACCTCTCCATCCCCACACTTCATCATATATTCAATATCCGAAGCGACAACCCCATGATTGCCCTTAAAGGGAATACATATTGCTGACAAGCCAGCTGCATATTCAATCCTCGGCAAGGTATCGGCAGCTTTTGCAACAACATCCTTAAAATCCTGAGTCGCAGAAATAAGTTTCTTCAACTCACATTTACGAACATCGTCGATATCCTGCTCCAACATAGAGATTTCAGCGGCGATATCTTGCTTGCCGGATTTGATCCTTCCAACCTTCTCAATCAACATGCGCGAAACTTCATCCATCTCCTCTCCGCTCGTATCGGCACTCTCAAATTCCTTCTCAAGGTCGCTGTAGCTATTCTTCAACTTCTCTAGATGTCTCAGGATCGTTGCTTTCTTCTGGTCTATGCCCAATTCTTCAATGCGCTTATTCAATGCAAAGATGTAATCATTCAATCGTGACCTCGGCATGTCCAAGGACTCTACAGTAGATTGCGACAATTCCATTCGATTCTCTTCGACAAAGGTTGATGCAGAATTGATTGCATTTGAAGCAAGGTGAATTTTCTCCAACGACTCTCGGCACACACCTGACGTCCATTTCCCTATTACAATCTTTAGTTGTCCATCCATCTCTTCCATCTGTTTTGCAAGTGGTGTGAGGTGCTTTTGTCTAAATTGAGCCAAGGTGCGGCCTGCGTCCAATGGCAATGCCAAAAAGGCATTGTATGCTTTTTGCCCTGCTTCTTTCTGGGCCTTCATTTCCTTAAGAGTGTTCTTTATTTTATCGCACACATCATTTAATCTATGCGACATGGATTCTGCATCACCACGGTTCATATCAACATCCGCTAAAACCGCCTCTACGCCACAACATCTCGACTCTAGTTCCCGAACCTTCTCTTGTTCGTTGATTTCGACAAGGCCTATACACGACTTTAGGTATTCACCGACACTTACAGTGTTCACTGGCAACGGACGGCTCAATTCTGATTTCAACGATGCAATTGCACTGCAAATTCTCTCTCGCAGATCGATATCTATCGCCACAATTTTCTCTGCCTTTGGCTTTGCATCTTCCTCTATAACGCATTTCAAGACGTTAACTTGATTCTTGGCTTTCCTATAAGACTCCAAGGCAGATTTCACGGACGCAGACAACTCTTGGGCTTTTCTCCGTGAATCTTTTCGCTTGCATTCTACATCTCTTTTACATTCCTCCCAAAGTTCCAAGAGATCATCTTGCTCTGGGCACTCCAGTTGAGAGGCAACAGACAATGCTGTTGTCAGGTTTTTTTTCATTGCTTCTACTTCACCCCACGAGGCATCACATCTTTCGAGTATCTTATATCCTCTTTCGCGAGTCCGCTCTGCCAACGCATTCTGCCTGTTGTACCCATTCCGCAGACCGACATAGGCACCGCATAATGGAAGCAGAATTGCCATGCAGACAAGGCAAAACGCAGACACCTTACTGAGCAATCTGTCAGTGACGAGCCTACCAGTCTTAAACGGATTCTTCATGGCTGCCCCTTTACGCTTTTTCTCAATATAAACAAATAATGTTTCATACTATAATCAATCATTAGTTCGAGTGATTACCGATATCGTTGGTTTTGATAAATCATGCCATTGCCCATGCATCTGTTGCATCTGACATTTTGTTGCTGATTTCCTGTGCCATTACACGATGAACAACGAATCTCAGAAGGGCCTTGTGGGATCTGTGGTACTTGACGGCCTCTTCGCCCGCCGCCAAAAGCATTAACCAATCCCCCAACAACATTAACAGCCTGACCAACTTGTGCAGCAGGATTTGGCACACGCCCTCTGCCATTGCATGCATAACAGCGTGTTTTTTGTACAACATACCCATTCCCGCGACATGCATCACATCGAACTTGTACAGGCTTACGCCTAACAGTAAAATCTGAGGTGCCCGGATTTACAAACTCCCATCCATTTTCCGCAACCCATTGATTAGCAGTCATCCCCGACACAACATGCGGAAATCTCGGATGCCGCAATCCAGAAGTCCATTGGCATTGATTAACAAAAGTGCTATAAGTATCCTTTAGTTCCGAATAAGCACGCGCACTTCCTTCCGGATCGTCCGCATTTAGGCGCTGCCGCAGATTCTGAATTTGCCTGATGACTCCTGCATCCCCACCCCGTGGGTATCGATATCCACCAGAGGTGTAAAAGCTAACGTTCTTCTCTAGGACAGAACATTCACGCTCAAACCATTCTTTGGGCCTCGCCCATGTTGGCGCTTTTCGCCGTACCGTAAGGTCCGACGTTCCAGGATTGACAAACTCCCACCCTGTCTCCGCCATCCATTGATTCGGAGTGCTTGAAGAAATTACATGGGAAATCTGAGGATGCGCCACGCCCTGTCGCCAGGTGCACTTTGATGTAAAATCACGATAGGTCTCCAGGATGCGCTTATGCAACTCAACACTCTCGACGACATCTCCTTTATCAATCTTACCCTCAAGCTCGGAAACCTTGTTCAGGAGCCATTTCGACGTCGACCTGTCATAGTAGTAGGGACCATTGATGAAATGGCGGACATTGTCACCTATCACACGACACTCATTACGATACCACTCCTTTGGGTGTGGCCATTTAACCCTGACGGATAGATCAAATGTCCCCGGATGGACAAACTCCCATCCTGACTCTGGGATCCATTGATTCGGTGTGCTTGAGGAAACCACATGGGCAAGCTCCGGGTGTTTAACGCCCTGTCGCCACGTGCAGTTCGCCGTAAACTCATTGTACTTCATTTGAAGATTTCTATATAGCTCTATGGGTTCGGGAGCATCCGTATCTACTACCTTCCCTTGCAACTCCGAGACCTTCTCCAACAAGTCTTTTGCGAGGGTCTTGTCATAAAAATACGGCCCCCTCATGTATCGACGAACATTACCGACTATCACACTACATTCGTTTCGATACCATTCCGCAGAATGTTCCCATGCCTTAACAGCAGGCAGGTTCATGAATCTTGTATGCAATTCCTCGGCGGATGCAACGAATGTATTAAGCTCATCAACCGTGGGTCTTATACCTTTCTTTGCGGTTTCCACTTGACTTATCATATCGGCAACAACCTTGTCGGCATCAGATAGTGCCGTCCAGGAATCCATCACCTCGCTACAAGCCTTGGCTATCACAGCTGACGTCTTCATCCCACGAACATCCATAAACCCTATGTCGCCAAGCAATTGTTTCCCATCCCCACATGAAGAGACACGTTCCCTTTTATCAATAACGCTCTTTAGACCTGTTCTATACTGATTCAGTTTCCGCTCAAGAGAAACACGTTTCTGGATTGCATCATTTGCCTTGCCGACAACAACAGCAAACCTGCGGTTAAATTCTCCTCTAGATGACGCATAGTCTAGCTTTAATTGTCGCAGTTGCCCAAGCAGCGTAGTCGCTTCACTCCTCGAACTAGGCATTATTCGCTTAATTCTTTTCTCCGCCTCGCCGCACTTTTCAGCAATCACATTCTCGCTAAAGCCATTCACCTCGGCGACAATTGATCCCGTCCCCTCGAGAACACTACGCAACCGTTGGCAGTTCGCGCTGCCTCCGGCGAACGGCTCTCCAACGGTGTCGGCGAGGACTCCCCTTGCGACAGCAATCTTGGCTTCAATCGCAAATTCCTCGGCTCGACTTCTTTCCGCAATAAAATGACACGCATATCCAAGCCCGCCCCAAACTGCCATCGCAGCAGCAACGCCCTTGAGGGACTTCAAGATTAGCCTATCTGTTATCAGCCTTCCAGTGCTTAATCTTTTATCCATGTTCTTCTCCTATTTCAACAAAAATCCGACCGCTCCTTCGAGCGTAAGATACTTATACGAGACATGCCTGAACAGACGGGACAGCATGTCAGACAAATCAGCACGCGAAATGAAATCCTCCGCATCACGTGCCCCGTCACCATACGCCTCTGGCATGCTTTCACTGCCAGGTAGAACCATAACGGTGCATTCCATCAGCCCGCACCGCTTAATCTCGGCCATCCGATCACCGAGTTCAAATAGCCAGGCAGCTGCGTCCTCCTTTGAACAACTCAACGTTGCCGACTCTATTGCCACACCCCTCGCGACAAACAACATCACAATGTCGGCGTTCTTTCTCAGCAGATTACAGCGCTTCCCAGTATCCGTCAGCAAGAATATCGACGAGGCCCGTCCCAGCACCCCACGCTTTATTCGACAGACAATATTGCCATTGCCCAGCTGACCGTTATATTTACTTGTTGAATCAACGGCGTTGACCACATCCACATGAACCCCGCCAGAATTCTTAGACAAGCTAAACAACAGTTTCCCAACTATACTCTGAGTGTATGAATCTCCAAAGCAACAGATGGCTACGGGACGGCCTTTCATCGTCATGCATACCTTTGCACGCGATCCTGATGAGCCAACCCGTGTATTCGCACCTCCACGGGATAATTTCTTGAACAACGATCTTGTCGCGATAAATGGCCAGCAAACCAGCCTCAATAGAAAGCGAAAAGGTGCTAACAGTACCGCTGACAGTTTGCCCAGGAACCCACTTGCCGAAAATGAACCAGGTCTTGTCCATGTCCAATGGAATCCTGATGTCCGAGCGCCTGTTTGAACACTGACCGACGAGCCACAGCGAGGGCATTCGTATCGGGTTCTTGGATCGCGTAAGAAAGCAAATGTAGGTATCAATCTTCCGCAAGCAGTACATTTCCAAACAAACAACCCGAACTTGATGGAAGGATGTACCGCGATTCTTTGTCCGCACGAACACACCATTTCACTGCGCTTGTTGCAACAGGAGCTGCACGGTGTGCGAGATTTTGGAAGCACAAGATACAGAACATTGAACACAACGCCAACAACTACTCGCATCGCAAACAAAAAAAGCACCACTGGGAAGAAGAAACTCGGAAGAAGAAGAAATAGAAGGCCTGATACGAGTATAGCCAAGAAGATGAAGAGTCGATGTCCGATGTAGATTACCTTTGGGAACTTCTGTCTTACAACACCCCATCTGGAACCGAACTCATACTCGCGGACTCCGCATGAAAACGCCATGCAAACCGCTTTTAATGCCGCTATCCACAATGACGGGCTGCCACAAAAAGATCTATATGCCCCACCGCTGGCATTGAGACGTTCTAAGCTGTCATCATATTGGCTCTTGCACGATGATGTCCATTTAACGCACACTTGGCGAAAAATCGCTATCAAATGCGAGACCGTTAATATGCCAATTGCAAGGAAAAGCCAGCGTTGCTGTCCAAAGTGCCATACGATTATAAATGGCGCACAGATCAGGGCAAGCATAATCAAATATGGCAATGAATACCCAATCGCCTTCCCTGTAAATACTAACAGCAATTGCAAGCCTACTTTCAGCAGCCCTACAATGAAGCCAATTAGAAAGCATCCTGCCATGAAAAGCAGGAATATCTTTACCAGCACTATCAACACATCACCCATGTCGGGGATTCCTTATTAATGGCAACCATGCAAAGTCAAAGCATGATCCATAAGCCTCCCACCAACACTGCCAACAGGGCGAACAGAAGCATGAACAAACCGACCTTTGCAAGCCGAAACCTCACCTTAACAATATCCACTTCCGCCTGCAAACCATCCAACCGTTTCCTTAAGACCTCGCGTTGGACTCCAGGTTGCGTAATCAATTCCACGAATTCTTCCAAATGCATGTCGGCGGTTGCCTCTTGCATTACGCCAAGAATGATAGGCTTGATTGCACTATCATAATCCTCGCGATTCTCTACCTCCCGGACAACGTCGTCCAACCCTTTGGGATTCTGGAGCAACCCGGCGATCCGAAGCCAAACCCTGAATGGCTCAGCGGATTTCTCGTCAAACTCACCAAGGATCTTGTATCCTTCTTGATACTCGGTTGTCTTTTCAATGTCAATGCATTCGGGTTCAAAGACGATACCCCGTGCTGTCTGTGCGGCACGTACGGCCTTGAACCATTCCGGCTCAATTTTTATGTTGGCAGGGATAGCCTTGACATCCTTGAAAACATCGTACAGTGCTTTCTTGTCTGGGAAGCGTGCATCCATCTCCGCAATGAGCTTTTCTGCATCATCAAGATGGCTCTTCAATAAATTCGGCAGATCCTCGATATTTGTTCTTATGACGACAAAACGCCGGGCTGCATCTTCAAAACTTCCGCCAGTCTCCAGATCGGCTACAACCTCCCTGAACGCTTCCATATCTGCCTTGTTTTTCAACCCTAAAGGATAACGACATGAAACGAATGTCATGCCGTCAAAGATACCTGTATTTGAATCACTGGTCCCGTCTTTTACTGTCCCATAGAAAGCGAGTTCATTGAAGGTCGGTATGCGATCCGCGTAATCCTTGTTGAGGAATGTGCTGAATTGCAGCCTTCTGCGGTCTCCCCGTGGAAACAGTTGAGAAACAAGCGCCATTGTGTCGATGGCGACAGCAGAATCTGCATCAAAGATTGGGCATGGAACACTATTCGGGTTGTTCAATCTTGACGCAACAGTTTCAAGTATCTTTCCAATTTCGGGAACCGTAGCATCAGGCACTCGCTTAAGGATCTCCGTAACCTCGTAGCGGGAATCCTTCACCTCCAAACGTTCGGGCAACGGCGGGACTGGTGGATAACGTTTTTCTGCGGAAGACGTGTCCATCATTGATATTTCCTTCGCCTCCTCTTTCCATTTCGATGGAATCTCTTTCCAAAAAGAATCGGAATCGAGGTAGGCGAAAGGAGAGAATCCGTCCTCCAGAGCATCAAACACATATACGTGAGCGATATACTCTCCGCCACGGTTATCGCCAAGATACCAGCGCTTCCCAGTCGCCGTTGAGCATTCAAGCAACCAGCACCCGTTTGCCTTGAAAAACGAAAACGACTGGCGTGGTTTATCCACATCCGCTGCATCGTTTCCAGAATAAGGCTCAACGATGAAATCCTGCATCTGCCGAAGCTGATCGCCATCCAGCGGCAAGCCTGACGTCTTGGTCAGTATGCCCCAACCTGAATTTCCATCAAGGTTGTGCGGAGACGAAGAATAAACGAACTGATTTGCCATCTGATACCTCCTGACTTACATGAAAAGTTTTGACCCAAGATAGCCGTACTGCCATAGAATCCAAACAAGTGGATCTAAAACATGCAGAGGCGACAATCTGCTGTTGGTCTTGCGTAAGCCCCCCATCCCGGTAGAAGAAATCGCAAACAGCGAAGTATACGGATAAGAGGATATGATCTCGCG
>AUXO016536150.1_pt1 | contig 10781 bp, 7 predicted proteins | sample 768731 | NCBI WGS metagenome assembly AUXO01 (sample SAMN02715735, study PRJNA202380) | gut metagenome | biome: sheep rumen | host: Ovis aries | place: New Zealand: Palmerston North
TTGCCTGCTTCAGGTGCAGGTTCTAAGGAGAGGGGAACGGAAGGATGGCAATTAAAATTATATTTCTGATCATTTTCTTCGCAGTCATGATCCTGATCGGCGTCATGACGAGAAGGAAGGCGGCGAGTGTGGACGGGTTTGTCCTTGGCGGCAGGAGCGCGGGGCCATGGCTGACGGCGTTTGGGTATGGCACGTCCTATTTTTCGGCGGTCGTGTTCGTGGGCTACGCGGGTCAGTTCGGATACAAGTATGGCGTTTCGGCGACATGGGCGGGCATCGGCAACGCGGTGCTCGGCTCGCTGCTGGCCTGGATGATCCTTGGGCGGCGCACGCGCGTCATGACGAAGCATCTGGACTCACGGACAATGCCGGATTTTTTCGGGAAGCGTTTTGACTCGGACGCGCTGAAGATCGCGGCGGCATTGATTTCATTTGTCTTCCTGATCCCCTATACATCGTCTGTCTATAATGGCCTGTCGCGCCTGTTCCGCATGGCCTTTGACATTCCTTATGCTGTTTGTGTTGTCGTAATGGCGGCGCTCACCTGTGTTTACGTCCTCCTTGGAGGCTATATGGCAACGGTGGTCAATGACTTTGTACAGGGCATTATCATGCTGTTCGGGATCTCGGCGGTCATTCTTGCCGTGCTGAAGAGCAACGGAGGGTTCCTCCAGGCGCTCACAACTCTGTCTCAGTACGAGAGCGACCTTCCTGTGACGCAGGGCATGCAGGGAGCATTTGTCTCCTTCTTCGGGCCGGATCCTCTGAACCTTCTGGGAGTCGTTGTCCTGACTTCCCTTGGTACCTGGGGCCTGCCGCAGATGGTCGGCAAGTTCTACGCGATCAAGGATGAGCGTTCGATCAAGGCCGGAACGGTGATATCGACATTCTTCGCGATCGTGGTTGCCGGAGGGTGTTACTTCCTCGGCGGATTCGGACGGCTTTACAGTGAGAATCCTTCGATCCACAACGCAGACGGCTCCATTGCATATGACGCGATCATTCCGGCCATGCTTTCCGGGCTTCCGGATATTCTGATCGGCATCGTGGTCGTTTTGGTTCTGTCGGCATCCATGTCAACGCTTTCTTCTCTGGTTCTGACCTCGTCGTCCTCCGTGACGCTGGACCTGATCGCGCATTTCAAAAAGGATATGGGCGAGAAGAAGAAGCTTCTGGTCATGCGGGTGCTCCTGGTGTTCTTCATCGTAGTGTCTGTTGTGCTGGCGCTGAATCCGCCGACCTTTATCGCTCAGCTGATGGGATATTCCTGGGGCGCGTTGGCCGGATCCTTCCTTGCGCCGTTCTTATACGGCCTTTACTGGAAGAGGACGACAAAGCTGTCAGTGTGGGTATGCTTCCTTTCCGGTGTCGGGATCACGCTGAGCAATATGTTCTTCCACTATATCAAGAGCCCGATCAATGCAGGCGCCCTGACGATGCTGGCCGGACTTGTGATTGTTCCTGTCGTCAGCCTGCTCACACCGGGGATGGAAAACAGCCGGGTGATGGCGATCTTTGCCGGATACGAAGAGACCGTCACGATCAAGAAGCAGTTCAGCCTGAAAGAAGAGGAAGACAATGCAGGGGGTGCGTGAAAGGATAGCAGGGTGTCCTGAAGAAGCCTGAAGAATGCCGTGTATAGGCATACATGTTCAAATAACGGACGACTTCTGATAAATTTTTTGACAAATTCTACAAAAACTATTGAAATATCTCACTGAGTAGAGTATACTGCAATCAAGGTGGATGTACGGTACGGGAAAGCTACTCAGGATCAGTGTATTTTTTTTGGTATCATTGCAGGTGCGTTTTCTTAGGCGTTTCATCAGGAGTATTCGCATAGGGGACGGCGCATGGAGGATGGCCAGGGAGAATCAGGTACTCTGATCATTGTCATATTGAGGAACTTTCTGGGGGCAGTACTGGCTGCCCCCACTTTATTCTCCCACCCACTGCTTCTGCGGCGGCAGCTTCGGCTGCCTTCGCAGGAGCACCAGTGGATGGGAGACTCCAAAGGCGCGTCAGCTCTTAGAGTTGGTAACGCGCGCGCGTGGGACCCGGTTGTCTGGCATATGTGAAAGCATGTGCACGGCAGCCGGGTTCTTGGTTTTTCGGGGAAGCGTGTGCCTGATGGATTCTGGAGAGGCATCATCCACAGGCAGCTTCGATGTCGGGACTGTGAATGTCAACTATACATCGAATACGTTTTCGCAACCGACCGGAACCAGATCAGCACATTGAATGGAAAAATGAAAAAATGTCTGACCTGAGAATGACGATCAACCATGATTTGTTACTATTGTACAAAAAACGGGTGTGGAATTTGTGAAAAGGTATGAGTTGACAGCGGTTGGAAGGGGATGTATATTGGAACTACGAAAACGGTTTAGTGATTGCGGAACGTCATTCACGCAGGTCACTTGAAAACCGGAACCAAAAGGTCATTCAAAACAAAAGGGAGGCAACAACTATGAAGAAACGCATGATGAGTCTGGTCAGCATGGCACTGATTGGCGCAATGGTTCTGCCGAATGCGGCATTCGCTGAAGAAGCGGCGGATGAGGGGAAGGTTCTGAACATCCAGGTCTGGAATGAAGAGTTCAAGAGCCGTATCACTGATCATTATCCGGGGTATGAGGCTGTTGATGAGACCCACGGCAAGATCGGTGATGTCGATGTTGTCTGGACCATCACTCCGTCTGATGACAATGCATACCAGAACAACCTGGATTCCGTTCTTCCGGGGAACGTGGATGCGGCAGCAGATGATAAGGTAGATATCTTCCTGATTGAGGCTGACTACGCTCTGAAGTATGTGGATGCGGATGCGAATGTTGCGATGACCATGGAAGATCTGGGTATCACGGATGAGGATCTTGGAAAGCAGTATACCTACACGCAGGATATCGTAAGGGATGCAGACGGCAAGCTCCGCGCTTCTTCCTGGCAGGCATGCTCAGCCGGACTGATCTATAACCGCGAGATCGCGAAGGAAGTCCTTGGGACAGATGATCCTGATGAGGTTCAGGAATTTGTCAAGGATTGGGATACCTATAACGAGACGGCTGCCAAGATGGCGGATGCCGGCTACAAGATGGCTGCGACCGTGAACGACACCTATCGTGTCTACTCCAACAATGTATCCGCTCCGTGGGTGCAGGATGGAAAGGTTGTCCTGGATGACAATATCAAGAAGTGGGTCGATGACTCCAAGACCGCTGTAGACAATAATGAGACCACCACTGCTGAGCTGTGGAGTGATGACTGGGCGAAGGGCTTCTTCCCTGAAGGAAAGGTATTCTGCTACTTTGGGCCGGCCTGGTTCTTCAACTTCTCCATGCACGGTGATGAGGAAGGCTCCGTTGGTCATGACGGCGGATGGGGCCTCGTGACCGGACCGCAGGGCTTCTACTGGGGCGGCACATGGATCTGTGCAGCGCAGGGTACTGACAACCCGACGCTTGTCAAGGATATCATCCTCACCATGACCACTGACAACGATGTCATGAAGGAGATCGCACAGGCTGATTCTGACTGCGTCAACAACAAGGAAGTCCTTGAAGAGCTGGCAGCGGATGAGTCCGGAAACCTGGCAATCCTTGGCGGACAGAATCCGTATGAGATGCTCGCGGCAGGCGCTGAGCTGGTTGACATGAGCAATACAAGCCCGTATGACCAGGGCTGCAACGAAGAGTTCCAGGCTGCTATGAAGAACTACTTCGATGGCAACGCTACCTATGAGGAAGCGCTTGCTCAGTTCAATACCGCGATCGTTGAGAAGTATCCGGAGCTTGTGACCGAGTGATCTGAATTACCGGCTTTGGAGAAACTGAACAGAAAGTGATCTGACAGGGGGCCTGCCCGCCGTAGGCGGACAGGCCCCTTTCTGAAATCAATCAGGAGCGAATCCTAAGGAGCAAATCCTAAGAAGCAGGTCTGAAACGTCTGCCCGATGACGTTTCTGGCTGCCATCATCACAAGCATTGGAGCGTACATATCATGAAAGGTAAGAAAAAGAGCGCGGTCGTCAGGTATAACCGCTGGGGCTATATCTTTTTGATCCCCTTTATGGTTGTGTTTGTTGTTTTCCAGCTGATCCCGCTGGTAACGACGGTTTATAACAGCTTTTTTGAGAATTTTATGTCCGGACTGAAACAGGTAGGTCCGAACTTTATCGGATTTAAGAATTATATCCAGCTGCTGACACAGGGAGACCTTCTGAAGTATTTCCTGAATACCATGATCATGTGGATCCTTGGATTTGTTCCCCAGATCATCCTGTCTCTTCTGCTCGGCTCCTGGTTTACGAACCCTCAGCTCAAGCTGAAGTTCCAGAGATTTTTCAAAACCGTTATCTATCTTCCGAACCTGATCATGGCATCCGCATTTGCTATGCTGTTCTTTACATTGTTCGCGAAGACCGGTCCGATCAATTCGATCCTGGTGGGAATGGGAATGTTCAAGGAGCCGTATGACTTCATGGCTCATGTCGGTTCCGTCAGGGGACTGGTCGCATTCATGAACTGCCTGATGTGGTTCGGAAACACGACGATCCTGCTGATGGCCGGCATGATGGGAATCTCGGATTCCCTGTATGAAGCGGCAGAGGTGGATGGCGCTACGCCGACCCAGATCTTCTGGAAGGTTACCATCCCGCTGCTGAAGCCGATCTTTATCTATGTGGTTATCACATCCCTGATCGGCGGTCTGCAGATGTTCGATGTCCCCCAGATCCTGACCAACGGAACCGGTGACCCGATGCGGTCATCCATGACGCTGATCATGTACCTGAACAAGCATCTGTACAGCAAGAACTTTGGCCTTGCCGGTGCCCTGTCTGTGCTTTTGCTGGTGCTGACGGCGATCCTGAGCGCGATCGTGTTCCGCGTGACCGCCAAGGACGAAGTGAAATGAGGAGGTGTGAGCCATGAGAGAGGAAAAAACGAGAAATACCGTTCACGCCAGAAGGGCTGTCGCGTACATTGTGCTCGCAATCATTTCCTTCCTGTGTCTGTTCTGGTTTTATGTGCTGTTTATCAATGCAACAAGGTCAAACGGTGAACTGGGACGCGGCTTTACCGCGATCCCGAGCACACATCTGATCGAGAACCTGAAAAACCTGATGACCGGAACCCTTCCTGTCCTGAGAGGCTTGCTGAACTCACTGATTATCGCCAGCCTGACAGCGTTCCTGTGCACCTACTTTTCAACGATGACGGCATATTCCATCCATGCGTATGACTATGCCGGAAGAAAAGTGATCTTCACCTTCATCCTGACGATCATGATGATCCCCACGCAGGTGACGGCACTTGGTTTTGTCAAGCTGGTACAGGGACTGCACCTGGAAGACAACTTCATTCCGCTGATCGTCCCTTCGATTGCGGCACCGGTCACATTTTTCTACCTGAAGCAGTACATGGATTCCAACCTTCCGGGCGAGCTGATCGAAGCGGCCAGGATCGATGGCGCAGGAGAGCTTCGGATCTTCAACACCGTAGCGCTCCCGCTGATGCGGCCGGCAATTGCTGTCCAGGCGATCTTCACCTTTGTGTCGAGCTGGAACAATTACTTCACTCCGTCCCTGATCCTTCATGCGGACAAGTCGAAGACCCTTCCGATCCTGATCGCGCAGCTGCGTGCGGCGGACTGGCTGAAATTTGACATGGGGCAGGTTTATGCGATGATCGCATTCTCCATCTTCCCCGTCATCATCGTCTATCTGGTTCTGTCCAAGAACATTGTCGGCGGTGTATCCGCAGGTGCTGTGAAGGGCTGAATCGGGATTCGGGAATTCATATCCTTTGGCAACCATAAACCTTTTGTTTGTGATGACCGCGGTCCGGGCAGGGGCAGGAAACTGCGTCTGTCCGGCAGCGGCCACGAATATTCCGGAAGCGGGACTTTTCAGCCCCGCTTTCTTTTATTTTTCACATCTGTATGGCGTGCTTGTGGTACAATGAGCAGAAAGGGCGAGGTGACAGTCAGCCCAATCTATCGGTCAGGCAGGTACAGGATCATGAATCAGGAATCAATATACGGAGAATTTGCGCCGGTGCTGCCCCATGTGCTGGAACGTTTTTGCCAGGAGCTGGACATCCTGAATGAGCAGACGAAGGCGAGAACAGGGGAAGGAATCTATGAGCATCTGATCTCACGGATCAAGAGTGAGGACAGCATGCGGGAAAAGTGTGAGCGAAGAGGACTTCCTCCGACAGTACAGAGCGTGCTGCGTACGATCACGGATTCGGTGGGCGTGCGCGTGATCACCCGGTTTGTCGATGATATCTTTGAGATTGTGGAGCATATCAGGCGTCTGCCCGACGTGGTCATTGTCACGGAGAAGGACTATGTGCGCAACGCCAAACCGAACGGATACCGCAGCTATCATCTGATCCTGGATTACCTGGTTCCATGGAAGGATCCGGAAGGCCGGATTCCTGGCCATTTTTATATTGAGGTGCAGCTTCGGACGATTGCCATGGATTCCTGGGCAAGCCTGGAGCATCAGCTCAAGTATAAGAAAAATATAGGGAACCAGGAGCTGATTGTATCTGAACTCAAGCGCTGCGCGGATGAGCTTGCGGGCTGTGACCTGTCCATGCAGACGATCCGGAACCTGATCAGGGCCGCGGATGATGATGAGCAGTCATAATCTGATCATGTCTGCGGAGGATGCGGGGCAGAGATCACCGGAGCTGCTTTACCTGCACAGGGGAAACGGGATACTGGAGATATACGATTTGTCAGGAGAATAGGGAAGATGAGGTTACTGATTGCAGAGGATGAGGAACAGCTTTCGCGTGCCGTCGCCGCGGTGCTTACGCACACCGGATACCAGGTGGATACTGCGGCGAACGGGGCTGAGGCTGTGGAGCTGGCATCAGAGAATGCATATGACTGCATGATTTTTGACATTATGATGCCGGTCATGGATGGGATTGAGGCGCTTTCAAAGATCCGGGAGAAGGGCGATATCACGCCGGTCATCCTGCTGACAGCCAAGGCCGAGGTGGAGGATCGTATTCAGGGATTGGACGCAGGTGCGGACGACTACCTTACCAAACCCTTTGCGATGGGAGAGCTTGCGGCCAGAATACGGTCCGCGACCAGGCGTAAGGAAAGCTTTACTCCTAAGATGCTTCAGATGGGGAACATCAGCCTGAATATGGAGCAGCAGGAGCTGAAAGCGGTCAATTCCATCCGCCTTGCGAAAAAGGAAAGCTCACTTCTGGAATATTTCCTGCTGAACCGGGAGAAGGAACTGAGCGTGGATGAGATTTTCAAAAGAGTGTGGGCGGATGAACCGGACATGAACCGTGAGGTCGTGTGGGTCTATGTATCCTATCTCAGAAACAAGCTGGTTTCTGTTTCAGCGGATGTCACCATCACAGGGGAGAAGACAGGGCCTTACAGGCTGTCGGCGAAGTCATGATCAGAAAACTGCAAAGAAAATTTATTATGATCTCCGGACTTGCGGTGATCATCGTTATGGTCTGCGTGTTGTTTCCGGTCAATCTGATCAACCGGATCAGGGTCGGAAATGAGCTGAAGAGCACGATCCGGTTTATCATGGATTCGGGCGGCGACTTTTCCAGGATGCATGAGACAGAGACAGAATCCGGTGCAGGCTTTAATGGTATCGGTGACCTGATCGGGAGAGGACGGAGCCTGAACCTGACGCCGGAAAGCAAGTACCAGCTGCGTTATTTTACGGTTACCTTCCAGGAAGATGGCAATGTGTCAGATGTGAGCCTGTCCCATATTGCGGCGGTGGATGAGAAGACAGCGGTGCGCCTCTCCAGGTATGCCATGAAGAGCTTTCCTGACAGCGGTTTCATCAGCGCAGGATCGAACAGCTATTTCTACTACAGGAAAGAGGCGGATGGCGGCGGCAGGATGATCGGTTTCCTGGAATGCACCAGGGAGGCGGACAGCCTTCAGATCTTTGCGTATATTTCCATTGGATTCGGCCTTCTTTTGATCGCTGTCTTTCTGGTCGTGATCGCGTTTCTGTCCAAAAAGGCCATGCAGCCTTATATCGACAATATTGAAAGCCAGCGTGAATTCATTACCAATGCCGGCCATGAGCTGAAGACCCCGCTTGCGATCATTTCCGCGAATACGGAGGTGATCGAGATGATCAACGGGAAGAGTGAATGGACGGACAGCATCCTTGCCCAGGTAAAGAGGGGAACCAGCCTGATCAATGACCTGATCACATTGTCCAGGACAACAGAGGCGGAACAGGTCGTATTGACAGAAGTCGATATGTCAAAAGTGCTTAAAGAGTCTGCAGAATCGTTCCGTCCGGTCATCGAGAAGGATGGGAAAAAGCTGAATGTGCAGATCCAGGATGGTGTACTGGTGAAGGCGGAGGAGAAGATGCTGACGGAACTGTGCAACATTCTGGTGGACAATGCGGCGAAATACTGTGATGAAGGAGGGGAGGTCAATGTCACGCTGAAAAAGCGCGGCAGGGGCGGCGCCCAGCTGCAGGTGTCCAATCCCTATGCGGATGGGGCGAATGAAGATTATGGCAGGTTCTTCCGCAGGTTTTACAGAGGAGACGTTTCCCATAACAGTAAGCAGTCCGGCTACGGGATCTATTCTGGTGGACAATGCGGCGAAATATTGTGATGAAGGAGGGGAGGTCAATGTCACGCTGAAAAAGCGCGGCAGGGGCGGCGCCCAGCTGCAGGTGTCCAATCCCTATGCGGATGGGGCGAATGAAGATTATGGCAGGTTCTTCCGCAGGTTTTACAGAGGAGACGTTTCCCATAACAGCAAGCAGTCCGGCTACGGGATCGGCCTGTCCATGGCGCAGACGATCGCGGAGAAGTTCAAGGGGAACATCACTGCAGGCTGGAAGGACGGAGTGATCACTTTTACAGTGACGCTGTAGGGAAGGGATGATCGCTTTTACAGTGACGCTGCAGAGAAAGGATGATCACTTTTTCAGTGTGCTGTCTGAATGCAAAAGTCATTGCGACAGGGCACCGGTACTGTGGTGGAAAAAACAGATGGGGTACACAGGAGGAAAGAAAGATGGGAACTCACTGGAACAGGCTTCGCTATACGCCGGTTCTGCCGCTGGGGGAAGACGGCAGGAGGGTCACTGCGTCGAAGGAGCATCTGGAGCTGTCACGCGGTGCGGCCAGCGAGGGAATGGTACTTCTGAAAAATGAGAATCATGTGCTTCCCCTGGCGCATGGCGCAAAGGTGGCATTGTTCGGAAAGGCCACGGCCGATTACGTTAAAGGCGGCGGAGGAAGCGGGGATGTGACTGTTCCGTACCTTCGGAACCTGCATCAGGGAATGCTGGTCAAGCAGGAGGAGGGAAAGGTTGAGATTCTGGAATCCCTGGCGGACTTTTATGAGAAGAACGTGGCGGCGCAGTATGAACAGGGAGCCGTACCCGGGATGACCGTGGAGCCGGAGATCCCACAGGAGCTTCTGGAGGAGGCGAAGGCATTCACGGATACAGCCATCATATCGATCTGCAGGTTTTCCGGGGAAGGCTGGGACCGGAAAACCGTTCTGACCGGGAATTACAGGCTTTCGAATGACGAGCAGAAGATGTTTGATCTGTCGTCAAAGCTCTTTGAGGACGGTGATTTCTGCCTGACCCATGCAGAGCGTGCGATGGTGGATGTGGTCACGGAGAACTTTGCGAAGGTCATCGTGGTTCTGAACATCGGCGGCGTGATGGATACCGGCTGGTTCAGAGAGAATGACAGGATCCAGGGAGCGCTCCTTGCCTGGCAGGGCGGCCTGGAGGGCGGCCTTGCCGAGGCGGATATCCTGACAGGGGATGTCAATCCATCAGGGCACCTTGCGGATACCTTCGCGAAAACCCTGGAGGATTATCCATCGACGGCAGGGTTCCATACGTCCGCGGATTATGTGGACTATACAGAGGATATCTTTGTGGGATACCGCTACTTTGAGACGGTTCCCGGAGCAAAGGAGAAGGTCAGCTATCCCTTCGGATACGGGCTGTCGTATTCCGATTTCCTCATTATGCCTGTCTACTGCAGCTATGTGGAGAATGAGATCTTTCTTTCCGTCAAGGTGACAAACCTTTCCCAGATGCCCGGAAAGGCCGTCGTACAGGTCTATGCGAAATGCCCGGAGGGCCGCCTTGGAAAGAGTGCGCTCAGCCTGGTGTCCTTCGCAAAGACCGGCATGCTGGGAAGCGGCGTATCGCAGACGATCGATATGAGCTTCCCCGTGAGATGCATGGCATCCTATGACGACAGGGGAGCGGTGCAGAAGTCTGCCTGGATCCTGGAACAGGGGGAGTATGCCTTCTATGTGGGCGGACATGTCAGGGATCTGACAAGGGTTCCATATGCCTGGAAGCTGGAAGAGAACCTTGTCCTGGAACAGCTCAGTGAGCGGTGCGCGCCGAAGAAGCTTTCAAAGCGGATGCGCCCGGATGGCAGCTATGAGATGCTTGAGACAGGGGAGTATCCGGATCGGGGGAATGGCCTTGTTCCGATCCCTGACCTTGCCAATGATTTCCCGACACCGGAAAGCCCGCAGGTGAAGCGCGGGCAGATGCCCTGGTCGGCGAAGTACCAGCCGCATACGGAAAGGATTCTCCTGGATGACGTAGCGGACGGAAAGCATTCCCTGGACGAGTTCATGGACCAGCTAAGTGTTGAGGAACTGATCTCGCTGACCGGAGGCCAGCCGAATACCGGGGTGGCGAATACATTTGGATGGGGCAACCTTCCAGAATGGGGCGTGCCGAATGCCATGACAGCGGACGGGCC
>AUXO011224748.1_pt1 | contig 10780 bp, 8 predicted proteins | sample 768731 | NCBI WGS metagenome assembly AUXO01 (sample SAMN02715735, study PRJNA202380) | gut metagenome | biome: sheep rumen | host: Ovis aries | place: New Zealand: Palmerston North
AGGTAACTCTTTTGCCATTTGATAGAATCATAGGGCGACAGAATGGTATCTATCATTCCTCTGTCATATGTGAATAATTGCATTTCACGGGGCGTCATGAATGATTTATTGATAGAATCAGCACTTACACCTGCCTTTTTCATCAAACGATAACGCTCTGTTTGGCGCATCGAACGAGTCATAATTCCATCCACTTCGGCTTGAGTGAGCGAACGTGAGAAAGGAGCATTCTTTTTTTTCTTCAGCTCTTTGAAGAATGAGACTTGTTGGGCTTGCATGTGCTCGCTGACCGCTTCTTCTGCATAACGCTGCATCCGTGAGTCGATGGTCGTATATATTTTCAATCCGTCCTGGTATAGATCATATTTGCTGCCGTCCGGTTTCCGTGTCTTTTCAATGAAACCAAAAAGAGGGTTGTTGTCCCATTGCCATTTGTCCAGTTCGTATTGCTGCTGGCTCCACTCGGAATAATCACTTGATTTTGGCTCTTTTGCGGTCAATACTCCGCGCAGAAATTCCCGCAAATATGGTGCAAGGCCTTGTTTGTGATCCACGGAGCTATAATGCAACTCAAGCGGCAATTCCATAATGGAATCACGTGTATGTGTGTCAATGTAGCCGTATTTTTGCATTTGACCAAGGACAACATTCCGGCGTCCTTTTGCCCGCTCGGGATGACGAATAGGGTTGTATAGCGAGGGGTTTTTACACATCCCCACCAGCATTGCAGCTTCCTCCAACTTTAAGTCCTTTGGGGTCGTGGAAAAATAGACTTGTGCAGCAGTCTGGACTCCAACTGCATTATATAGAAAATCAAACTGATTTAAGTACATCAGCAGGATTTCATCTTTGGAATAAAGCCGTTCCAGTTTTGTCGCAATTACCCATTCAATTGGCTTTTGCATGGCGCGCTCGAAAATATTGTTTGCGCGTGGGGACCATAACTGTTTTGCCAATTGTTGAGTAAGGGTACTGCCGCCACCGGCACGACCTAATTTGAGAATAGCTCGGAACATGGATTTGAAATCCACTCCGGTATGCTCATAGAAGCGGGCATCCTCTGTCGCAATCAATGCGTTTACCAAATCGGTGGATAGTTCGTCGTATTCTACACCTATACGGTTCTCGCGGCGATAATACCTTCCCAACGATTGCATATCAGCGGAAATGACTTCACTCGCAAAATTATTTTTGGGGTTTTGTAGTTCTTCCAATGGGGGCAGGTAGCCTAATGCTCCTTTGGTAATCAACCATATTACCAACCATGCAGTCAGTATGCCTCCGATAAAAAGTCCCCAAAACCATAATAGAAAGGTTTTGTACCAAGGTTTTGTATTCATAGTATTTGTGTGTTTTATGCGTCAATCATTAGTTTTTCAATAATTTGATTCAATAAATGCAGCCCTTTTTGTGTCGCGATAATGCGTTGATTGTCTGTCCTGCATAGCATTCCCCTGTTTATAAAGTCTAAGATTGTATCGGTATTGCTTCGAAATTGGTTCAGCAAAGTCTCTGAAACTCCTTTGTTCGTTCTTAGCCCTAACATGACACGTTCGTTATATAAATCGTATTTGGTTAGACTCTCACTTTCCCGTTGCAAATCATGTGCCATAATTCCATGAATGTATTCATCCAGATTTTCAGGATTCCAACTTCGTACATTTCCTACTAAACTGTGTGCGCCTGCTCCTATGCCAATATATGGACTGTGATTCCAATAATTACTATTATGGACCGCCTCAAAGCCGGGTTTCGCAAAATTGCTTACTTCGTAATGTACAAACCCCGCTTGCCCCAAACGCTCACAGAGGTAATCATACATGATATTTTCCGTTTCTTCATCAACAGGTTCGATCTGCTTTCTGTTGCGCATTTGTGTAATTGCAGTACCGTCTTCGTACATCAATCCGTAGCTGGATATATGTTGTACGCCTAATGAAACAGCAGTATCGATGTCAAACTGCCACATATGCATAGTCTGTGTAGGTAATGCATACATCAAATCTATGGATATATTGTCAAATCCGGCTTCCTGCGCCAGACGGACTGCCGTTATTGCTTGTTGAGCATTATGCCTTCTGCCTATTTTGACCAACAACTCATCCTGAAATGATTGTATTCCTATAGACAAACGTTGTATCCCAATTTTTCGCAGTTCGTATAAATATTGCTTTGTTGCATCTCCGGGATTGATTTCCATGGTTATTTCATCTTTCCCTTCCACGCCGATAGTTTGCAAAATCCGCTCTATGTAACTGCAATCCATGGTGCTTGGTGTGCCTCCGCCAATATAGATTGTGCGGATGGGTTCGCCCGTTTCGTCATATCTTAACCTTATTTCACGAACCACAGCTTCCGTGTATTCTGCAGCACGGTTGAGTTGGGTAGTGGAGAAAAAGTCGCAATATAGGCATCTACGCACACAAAACGGAATATGTATGTATATACCGGTCATGCGTTATTTCTCGCTTTCTTTGTTCTCTCTGGCTGTCTTTTCTTCTCCCCATAGATGTTTCATCCAGTCTGCCATGCGTTGTTCTTGCGGACTGCCTTGGGCTTGCCAAAATATTTGTCCGTTCATTTCATCCGGCAAAAATTGTTGCTTGACAAAATGATTTGGGTAGTCGTGCGCATATTTGTATCCATCTGCATATCCCAATTCTTTCATCAGTTGGGTAGGTGCGTTGCGCAAATGTAGAGGCACCGGCAAGTTCCCTGTTTCTCGCACTCGTCTAAGCGCTTCGTCTATTGCCAGAATACCGGAATTGCTTTTAGGACTTGTTGCAAGATATATGGTAGCTTCAGCCAAAGGAATTCTTCCTTCCGGCCATCCGATTTTTGTCAATACATCAAAACAAGCGTTTGCAACCAGCATGGCGTTCGGATTTGCCAGACCGATGTCTTCACTGGCGGAAATGACAAGCCTCCGTGCAATAAACTTGGGATCTTCGCCTCCCTCAATCATTCGCGCCAGCCAATAGATAGCTGCATCAGGGTCGCTTCCGCGGATGGATTTAATATATGCAGAAATGATGTCATAGTGCATTTCTCCATCTTTGTCATAAGCGACAGGATTTTGCTGCAGTTGTCTGGTTACTGTTTCGTTATCAATTACTTTGGCCCCGCTATTGCTTACCAACTCTATGATATTCAATAACTTTCGAGCATCTCCGCCACTGTATCGTAAAATTGATTCAGTCTCCTTAACCACAATGCCGAGCGAACGGATATATTCGTCTTGATTAAGAGCCCGGTTTAATAGTTCTAGTAAATCGGCTTTTTCAAGTGGCTTGAGTACATATACTTGGCATCGGCTTAAAAGTGGGGTAATGACCTCAAAACTCGGGTTTTCTGTGGTGGCACCAATGAGCGTGATAGTTCCTTCTTCTACTGCTCCGAGCAAGCTATCTTGCTGAGATTTACTGAATCGGTGTATCTCATCAATAAAAAGGATAGGACTGCGGCTGTCATTTGGAGCAAACAAACCGCTATTGATGGTGGCTGTACGCTTAGCTTTGTCAATAACATCGCGTACTTCTTTTACTCCGCTGGTTACTGCACTTAGCGTATAGAAAGGTCTCTGCAACTGATGAGCGATGATGCGCGCTAATGTTGTTTTCCCGACACCGGGAGGACCCCATAAGATAAAACTGGCAATGTTGCCGCTTTCAATCATCTGGCGCAGAATCGCTCCTTCGCCAACCAGATGTTTTTGACCTATGTATTCGTCCAATGTCTTTGGACGCAATCGTTCTGCTAATGGTAACATAATAATTGTTTTGCATTGGCAATAGCTTCCGGAGACGCATTTTTGCCACTCAACATAGAGGCTATTTCAGTTATTCTTTCCTCATCGTTCAATCGACAGATATGTGTTTCTGTTCGATACGCTGTATCTTCTTTGTATACCTTGTAATGGTTTTGTCCCAATGCGGCAATCTGGGGCAGATGCGTAATTGCGATTATTTGTCTGTTTCTCGCCATCTCACGCATGATATTGGCCATTTGCGTTGCGATATCCCCACTGACACCGGTGTCAATTTCGTCGAAAATAATAGTGGGCAAGCCTTTTGTGGATGCAATGAGAGATTTCACGCATAGCATCAGTCGGCTGATTTCTCCTCCGGATGCCACTTCGCTTACCGGTCTGAGACTTTGGTTCAGATTGGCAGCAAAGAGAATTTGCACTTCATCGCACCCGGTAGGCGTAAAATCAGATGTTGGCGTTATCGGGATTTCTATTTTTGCGTGTGCGACTCCTAATTTCTGCATATCAGCCACCAAACGTTTGCATATATGTGATACTACTGCTTTTCTGCTACTTGTCAGCGCCGCCGCAGATTTTATTAAATTCTCTTTCTTCGTGTTTACATCTTTTTGGGCCAGCTCAATGTCGAAATCAAAGCTGTCCATGCGATTGACTTGTGTTTCCAATTCATCACGCATTTTAATCAACTCTTCAATATTCTCCGCACTGAATTTATGCAATAATCCGTTTAGTGTATCCAGACGTTCTTCCACCCACGCAAGACGCTTTGGGTTCAACTCTATCTGATTTAGTTTCCGTTCGGCTTCTTCGGCTATGTCCTGCAACTCAATACGGGCACTGTCAATGCGTTCTTGCAAATCTTGAGCAATGGTATCAATCTTGCATGTCCGCAGCAAATCTATTACCCCTTCTTGCTCGCCATTCAATGTTGAAACGGTATTTTCTAATGCGGCACGAATTTCTTCTGCATGGCTGAGCGTGTATTGTTCTTGTTCCAGATTGTCTATCTCGCCAGATTGTAAATCGGCTTCTGCAAGCATTCTGTATCTATATTGTATATAGTCTGCATCTTCTCTGCTTTTTTGTGCCAATGATTGCAATTCTTTTAGGTGTTGCAAGGCAGAGGTATAATTGTCATACCGGTTCATGTAATCAGTTTGCAACTTATCGTTTCCGGCAATGGCATCCACAATGCTCAATTGGAAATCTACATTCTCAATTAGCAGGTTGGCGTGCTGTGAGTGAATGTCAATCAAACGGCAGGATAGCGTTTTTAACTCTTGGAGTGTAACAAGTGCATCATCCACAAACGACCGGCTTTTCCCATTACTATATAGTTCCCTGCGTATAATACAGTCGTCAAACTCGGCCTCAATGATGCATTTGTCTTCTCCGTCAGTTATCGCTTTGCTGTCTGCACGCGCACCAAGAACCAACGCTAATGCTCCAAGAATAATACTTTTGCCGGCACCTGTTTCGCCGGTTAAGACTGAAAAACCACTGTCAAAATCAATATCCAAGTGGCTTATCAGCGCATAGTTTTGTATGTGTAGATGTTTTAACATTAGTTTTGATTTATCTTGTCATAGGTGTTTTGACGTGTAGGATCAATATCCATGAGAATGTCATATACCAGCTTTTTTTCTTTATCAGTTCCTTTACTGAAGATATCAACTAATTCATCAGCTTTGGCATCCAGAAAAGTATTTACAACATATGTTGCCGGACGGGCTCTGTATGCCTCCTTAAGAACAGGGATGCCTTCGGCAATTCGTGCACGGCCGTTAGTCATATTTCCGGTCATCTCATCCAATCCCAATCGGTGGTATTCATAATAATAACTTCGGTATTTTCGAAACGATTCATCCAACATGTTATTTATTAATGCGTACCGGTTGCGATTGCTGTCAAATGCGAGCCAGCCTTTTTGCTCAAGATTGTCCATACTGGCGGATTGACACGCATTTACAATCTCTTCGCATTGCTGAAAAAACGGCGTGCCGCCAAGTTTCTGAAAACTGTCCATATCATGACCAATAATCAAATAACAATAGTATGCAAGCATTGCCGTCAGGTTGGTTGTGAACTGGTTCTGCTGGTATTCTATACGGTCAAACTCTTGGTATGTAAAATTGAAATTGTTATCTTTAAAATTCAATAATGGAGTAGTGTATGTGGTCCCGAAAACCGGTCTGCGGCTCTGTAGTGTCATTTCGCAGGTATACATATTGTCTACTACCGATTTTACGATTATCATCATGCTGCATTCAATTTTTTCATGCTCAGCATAAGTCATGTTCGTCCATCGATTTTGATTCATATATTCTTCGATGGCCGTTTTCAACGTTGTATAGACTTGTTTGTTAGAGCCCTCTATTTGGTCCGAATTTATGGTAACCGTGCAATTAATTTCTTGTGCGTATGAGTATGCGCACAAGAATATGAGGAATATGAATGATGTAATCTTTTTCATTTGGATATACTGATAATGTTTCCTGTTTTTTCACTGATTACGATTACGGGTAAATCTTTTCCTGTGAACAATTCTTTAGGAAGTGGCATATCTGCTCCAAACTGAGCCATAGGAATTGTTTTTTTATTGATAAGTTTGTCATTGTAATACACGGATATATCTGCAATTCCCGGCAAATTATATACAATCGGCGATGGTTCAATTGTGTGTTTGCCTTTAGATGCCTTTTGGGCGGACTCAGGCGTTTGTATCAGTTGGTGCTGGAATACAGCACTGATATTAACCTTATATGCGTCAACGTTATCTGCGTCGGTAAAACCATTGTCTTCCGAAAAGTACAATGTTTCGTTCCAGACTTTTAAATCCTCTCCATATGGAATGTTTGCAATGTATTTATGACATTTTCTAATGGTAGTTTTCCCGATGAACTTTTCAATCAGTTTTGTCTCTTGTTTTTCCAATTCATTGAGTACAAGTCTCATTGCTTCTCCATCAGCAGGAGCATGTTCAACTTCCCCGCTTAACAAATACATTCTTGTCTCGCGGATATGAAATATCTGTTTCGCTACAGCTTGTGCTTGTGCTTCTATAGTTTTTGCTTCCACCATTTCTTCGGAGTAGGGTATTATGCTAACAGGTGTGTGTCTGGGCTTGTCTTCATTTTGGGGAACGGGGTGTTTTTGCTCTTTTTTAGGTTGTGGCATATTAAAACCGACCAATAGCCCTCGCTCATTGATATTGGCGAGTAGCCATGGCATATTTTTTTCAGCGGCAATCGTGTGAGGGCGGTTTAAATCCGCGTATGTACGGGTAGAAATATCAACACCAAGCAGTGCATAAGTGGTTTGATTCGCAGTAATAGCATCTTTTATGCCAAGCATTTTTTCTGCATAACTAGCAAACTCTCCAGCTTCTTGTATTGTTTCTGTGTATGTAAAATCCAGTCGGATGCAGGTCTGGGGACTATAGTAAATCAGTCCCGGTTTGTCCTGACTATGATAGTTTGCATTCTGGGTGGTTAATGCAATCGTCAAAAGAATAGTCAACAATGTTTTCATATTGTTTGAATTTTGTAGATTTATACTTCACTTAAGTCTGCGGACATGTCGCTGTTCCATATTTTCCATGCGGCTCGTGCTTGTCCGATAAGCATCTCAATTCCGTTCTGTATAGCAGCACCTTGCGCCTTCCCTTTCTTTAAAAAAAGTGTCTCTTCGGGATTGTACACGCAATCGAACAGCAGGTGTTTCGCTGTAATCATCTCATATGGGATGTCTGGACATGAATCAACATCCGGCAGCATTCCAAGCGGTGTGCAGTTCACAATAATCGTATGGTTTTCCATAATATCATACGTCAAATCGCTATATCCAATGGAATTTTTACCCGGTGTGCGGCTTACTAATGTTGGTTCTATTCCTAATTTTCGCAATCCGTAGCACGCTGCTTTTGATGCACCTCCTGTGCCTAATACCAGTGCTTCGCTGTCATATGGACGCAGCAATGGTTCGAGCGATTCGATAAAACCAAGGCAATCTGTATTATAGCCTACACGCTTGTATATTACATTCACTGCGCCTATAGCTTTTGCCGTTTCATCCAACTGATCCAAGTATGGAATGACTGCTTGTTTATAAGGGAATGTAACATTCATTCCGTTCAAACGGCTAATTAATGACTTCACCTTATTGCCGTCATTCCATTCGTCCTGATTAATCGGGTAGAGCGAATATTCGGCATTAATGTGCTCGCGTTCAAACTTCTCGTTGAAATATTTGGCAGAGAAGGAATGTAATAGTGGAAAACCTATTATACCGTAGTGATACATAATTTTCTGTTTTTTATTGTTGCTTGATGCGTCTTCGAGGTAAATGTTTTACCTCCTTCGCCTTTTTCTAATGCTGCATAAATTTTATCTATTTCTTGGAATCCGTATCCGCGAAGCTCCTCGTATAGCTTCGCAATACCGGCTTCGCGCGTGTCTTTCCCGTTTAATATATCAAGATAACCTTGCATGTATTCTGCAGTTTGGGCAATGTGTTCGATCTCGGCTTTTGTATAACTACACAACTGCTCCCTGACTGCATTGCGCATGATGGATGTGTCATTGTTGGTCGAGTCGTTCATCCATGTAATGTTTCTTTTGTCTTGCAGATAGTGTTCGATGTAGTCGCGTGTGGTACACAAAAACGGGCGAATGACAGGAATGCTTTCCGGTGCCATTGGATTGGGGCTGACAGGACGCATTCCTGTCAATCCGCGCAACCCTGTTCCGCGTCGGAGATTTAGAATGATTGTTTCTGCTTGGTCATTCATGTGGTGCGCTACTGCAATAGCCTGGCAATGTTCGCAAAGTGCCACTTCGTCGAACCATTGGTAACGTAATTCGCGTGCAGCCATTTCAATACTGATAGATTTGGTTTTTGCATAACTTATAGTATCAAATTCTTTAACATGTAAGCGCACCTGCATCTGTTCGCAGATTTGTCTGACAAATTGTTCGTCACGGTTGCTTTCCTCTCCGCGCAGATGAAAATTACAATGAGCAGCAACACACTCATATCCGGAACGGTGCAATACGTCCAATAGAGCAATGCTGTCGGCACCTCCGCTTACGCATACCAGCACAGGCTGTCCTTTATGCAGCAAGCCGTGTTGGCGGATATATGTATTTACTCTGTGCAGCAATTTTAGTATGTTCAGATTTCGATGGTCAGCTCTCTCAAATCTACTAATTTGTTGACAATGGCGTATATGGTCAGACCGGCAGTAGAGTGGATGTTCAATTTTCGGGTTATATTTTTTCTGTGAGAAATAACAGTGTGAGTGGAAATGCACAACACATCTGCTATCTCTTTGTTACTCAGTCCTTTGACTACTTGTATCAATACATCTTTTTCACGTTCACTCAATTCTTCTGTATCTTGTGTTTCTGCAACCCGCCCACTTTTAACATCCTTGCGTCCTTCCGCTTTTGCCAATGCCGGGCGCAAAATATCATCCTCTATGGCGCAATGGTCAGCAAAATCTTGTTCAGTATGCCATAATTCACTCATGACACTTATTAATGAATAGCCGACATGTAGGTGTTGGCTTTCGTCTTTGCTGGGTTGGATACTATCAGTAGGATAGTATTTGATTATCAGGTTTTTGATTTCTGTCAGTTTGTCGGTTATTCGTTGGTCGTCATGCTCATGCTCTTCGTATTTGCCGCAGTTTTCATGTTCAATATGTGTTCGGATTTCATTGACAAATTCATCATAGCATCGCAAGATTAGGAGAGGAATCTGACTGGTACTATCCGCAGAGTATACAGCTTCGATTAACGAGCGGCGAAGGCGTGGCAGACGAAAATCGAGAAAATAAGTATGGGCATGGTGCAGATAGCGGTTCAGAGTGTTTATGTCTATCTCATTCGGCAGGGCACGACGGCGGAATACTTTGTAGTTCACTACGGCAAGAAACGTAGGAGTATGTACTTTATGGGTTGCACATACTTGAGCTATCGTTTGTTCGCCGACACCCATATTCAATCCAAAGCGACTGATTATCTGAATCGCCTCTTCTTCGTGCGACATCAAATCGCACATTTTGTCTTGTGCTTTATACATTACCTAATCCTCTGTATTTTACTCTGTGGGGTTGAACTGCCTCATCTCCCAAGCGCATTTTCTTGTTTTCTTCATATTCGGAATAACTTCCTTCGAACCAGAATACCTTGCTATCGCCCTCGTAGGCCAGTATGTGTGTGCAAATACGGTCCAGGAACCAGCGGTCATGGCTGATAACAACAGCGCACCCTGCGAAATTTTCCAATCCTTCTTCTAATGCGCGCAATGTGTTGACATCGATATCGTTCGTCGGCTCGTCCAGGAGCAACACGTTGGCTTCGCTTTTAAGTGTTAGTGCCAGATGTAGGCGGTTTCGTTCACCACCGGATAGTACTCCGCACTTTTTCTCTTGATCTGCTCCTGTGAAATTGAACCGGCTTAAATAGGCACGGGCATTGATTTCTTTGCCTCCCACACGTATAAATTCAGTACCGCCGCTAATAGTTTCGAATACTGATTTGTTGGGGTCGATATCTGTGTGTTGCTGGTCTACGTAACCTATTTTGACGGTCTCGCCTACACTGAAAGTACCTTTATCAGCCTTTTCCGTGCCGATTATCATGCGGAACAAAGTGGTTTTTCCTGCGCCATTGGGGCCGATGACACCTACAATTCCATTCGGAGGAAGCATAAAATTTAAGTCCTCGAACAATAGCCTGTTACCGAACGACTTGGCAACTCCTTCTGCATTGATGACTTTATTGCCTAATCGCGGTCCGTTCGGAATGAATATCTCCAGTCGTTCCTCGCGTTCTTTTTGTTCTTCATTCAACATCCTGTCATATGCTTCCAAACGTGCTTTTTGTTTGGCATGTCGTGCTTTTGGAGCCATATGTATCCATTCCAATTCGCGTTCCAGAGTCTTGCGGCGCTTGCTGGCTTGTTTCTCTTCCTGCGCCATGCGATTGGTCTTTTGTTCCAGCCAAC
>AUXO014690326.1_pt1 | contig 10780 bp, 11 predicted proteins | sample 768731 | NCBI WGS metagenome assembly AUXO01 (sample SAMN02715735, study PRJNA202380) | gut metagenome | biome: sheep rumen | host: Ovis aries | place: New Zealand: Palmerston North
GGATCAAGCTCCTTTTTAGTGCCACTAGTTCCCCATTTTAAATCAAAGACAGGTACGCATCTTCTAATTTCATCCTCTGGATTTGGTCCACTTAATAAAAAACACGAGTAAAAGATAACATTCCTTGACACAAATCTGGTAATAGCATCCATATAAGTGATTATTCCATTTGGAGTTATCATTCCTTCAAAAGTTCCAATTTTAGTTAAATAAGTATCTAAACAATTTTGAACAAATGATTTTGATTTTACACTTATATAATTATTAGCAATATCACTTCTTAAAGAAACTGTAACATAATTTGCATGATCTGTATCTGGGGAAAATGTTATTACATTTTTATACCCAGCCTTCATCTCAACTGGTATGTTAGCTCCATTATTAGCTACATTGACACATTTAGCACATATTGTATCAACAACAGTATTAAATAGATCATTGTATGTCATAATTTCTATCATATCAGATCACCATATATACAATATAGGAGCTTGATGAACTTGAACAACTGCTAGACGATGAACAACTACAACTTGAAGAGGAAGAGGAGCAAATCCATCCTTGTTGGCCATTACCTCCCCCAACAACTTTAGAATGTGCTCCTTCAACTAATCTATCAACAAACTGAGCAATTACTATATTCATTTGTTCTCTAGTTACTTTGTCATTTAATTGTTCATCAATACTGTATTGCTTATTCTTTTCAACAACACTAGGAACAAGTTCAGAGGCATTTAATAACTTAAAAGCAACTGCCTTGCCATCCCAAATACCTTGTGCAATTACAATATGAGCGCATAAAAAAGATGCTACATTATTAAACAGATTTAAAACACTTTTCGTTGTAGCAACAGAACCAATTTTACTATTAATTCCACGTTCTTCAAGAAATCTATTTAAGACTGCATCAACATTATAATAATCCTGGCCACTTTCTGGAACAAGGCGATTAAGATAAGTTACTTGTCCGTTATCATCTATATCATCTCTAATTTTTACATCTTTATAAACAGAGTCATTGTCTGTATTAATACGAATTAAGTTATCCTTTATCATATCAGTTGGTAGATTTAATGATCCAACATTATTACAATATGATTTAATATTTTCTCTCAAAAACTGTATAATTTGTGTCATTGAGAGAGTGTCACCCTTTTGTGATGGATTAGTTGTTGCCATCGTGTTCTCCAGAGGTTAAGGATTCATTATGTTGCTTTAAATAAGAACCAAAGCTCTCAATCAATGTATCACTCAGTGTAAATGCCCTTGAGAGATGATTAATGTACTGATAAGAATCTTTAATCTTAACAAAATCAGATGTATTAAGATCTTTAACTTTAGAAACAATTCCACCAAGAGTTACATAGTCAGATGTTAAGAATAATATACTAAATATCTCCGGCATGTCGATATAATCATCTAGAATTGTATATTCCATCTTTTCCAGAGATCCAAACAAAGAAAAGAAATATTTAGCTAAGTCCTTCTGGAAACTAGCAATTTCTTCCTCTAAGTTTATTCTTATATCAATATAAGATTCAAAATCAGAGAAATAAATGTATTGATTACTAAAGAAACTTTCGTCATAATCATTATAATTTTTAATCAAATTTAAAATATTAAGAATTATAATAGGATTTGATACATCTCTTAAAGTCAACATGTGGCTCAATGCAGCTTGAACTTTTTCAGTAGGTAACTTTTTAATATCTAAGTACTCTGTTTGAGAATGCTGAATTTTATCAATTTCAAAAAATAGATCTTCTGTTGAAATGTCTTCTTTTAGACGAATAGCTGTAAGTTCCATTTCTTTATCCTTCACTCGCTGATTTATAAGAAACAAGGGTTAAATAAATTTTGTTATCATTATACTCTAATTTAGATTTTTTAGTATCAAAAATACTTCCTTGTTCAAATATATTCTCAAATAATTTTCTAACCCTTGGGTCTAAACCTGTTGTCTTATCTTCCTCAGAACTTGATTCTATAATTTCAACTTCTGGAAAATCACCAATAACTATTTTAATCTCATCTTCTTGTCGAAGAAGTCCATCCATACTTGTGAATATAATCTCAAGAATTTCTGCTACAGTCTTATTTAAGTATCTACTTGATAAGTTTTCAAAATATGTTGCCCAATATGTTGTATGTTTAGAATTAAATTCAATACTAAAATTTTTTATATTATTCTTTTTTGTAGATTTTAGATATTTAGATCTATTCCATTCTTCTCTGAACAGTTTTCTATCTAAAAAATGAAACTTAACATGTGTGTATGATTTGTATTCTTCATCAGAATCCTCTTCATCAACTGGTTCAACTAAAAATGCTCCACACCCTAACACTCGTGATACAAAAGATTCGTCCCCCTCTAGTGAATCATCAAAATCTATTCTAATTTCATATTTATTTTCATAGACAATGGGAAGAGATAACAAAGCTCTAACAAAGTTGTCTTCTGTATATCCTGTCTCAAAATTTTTATTAAAGCTATCTTGTAGCTCCTTATAATTTAATAAAGATACAGATGTAATCACTTTCAATTTCCTATTATTTTACCAATAATTCCTAAATGCCTCTCTCCATCCGTTTTTAAAATCAGGTGGATTAAGAATCATCAACACAAAGAACACAGTTGAAGTAAGAACAAAACAAGCACTGATCTCAACAAGATCCTGTGGATTAATCAATAAAATCTGGAATAGAATCCAACTTATATAGAATAGTAAAACGGTCTCTTTAAACTTCTGCATTATGTAATCTTTTAGAAAATTGTTAAAATTAGTATTACATGAATTGATCGCCTCTCTTTATCGAGAGGCGATCAACAAAGATATTTTACACTGCTTTCTTAAATTCTATCACATTATCTTCTTGGGATATTGGCTTCATTTTTGAATAGAATCTCAGTTTTTCTTCTCGTTGTCTTGTTTCAGAGAAACTTGTTATCTTTTTCAAATAACCAATAATTCTCGTAGCCCAAGTAACATTGTGTGATCCACATTTAACACAATGATGAACAGTATTTTTATTGATGTGTCCACAATCTTCACAGCATGTCACTGCAATATTTGTGGTCCAATAATTACAACCTGTCTTAGCAGCAAGTTCATATAGCTTTTTATATCCTTCTTTCGTGGGATATTCTGCTAAGTTCAAATGTAAAGCTGATCCACCATCCAAATACTGAACAATTTCTTTACCATGCAATACGAATTTATCAACAATGTTTGTATCTGTATCATCAGCTTCAACTTTGTAAAAATAAGAATTATAAGAGCAACGGTCTTCATTGACAACAAAACCATCCTCTTTATCCCAATTATAATTTTTTACACCCAAGTTTTCAGCTGGAACGATTTCACAATTGGACATAATACCATATTTGGATCTTGCTTTCTTATTATTTTCTTTAATAATCGACAACACTTCTTGCAAATATGCAATATACTCTGGATTATTAGTTGGCTTCAAACCAAGAAATTCAGCGGACTCCAAGATACCATTAACACCAATTGTCATATACTGCTTTTTCATTGTAATAAATCCAGCTGTATATGCAGGTAACATTCCTGCTTCCTGCAAGCTCTCAAAATAAGCTCTGGTTGCTGATTGATACTTATAGAGTAAATCTAACTGATCTTCTAGTTTCTGCTTATAGGAAATCCCTGCACGGACTGCGAGCTGAACCATTCTATTAAAGTTTAAAGTAATAACATTGATAGACCCAGACTGAACACCACCAGCTCCAAGTGAATAGGAGAAAGCATTATCCTGAAGAGCATTTCTTAAACGACAGCATGAACTCAATGAATCAACATCATCTGACATATAGTTAAAGAAGCTGTTTCCTTTGCTCATCTGTTCACACAAGAAGTCATTAAATTCTGTGTCTTTAATCTTTCCATCTTTTGTAATTAAAGTGGCCGCTGTAACAACAGGAAAAGTCAACAGAGCTCTTTCTCTTTCATGGTTAAACCATTCCATAAAGAATCTTTGGAGTTTATCCAATGTTTCCCAACAAGGCTTTGTTAACTCTTCATCAGGGAAGCAGAATTCATCAAATAGTCCATAGAAATATTCTTTATCAAAAATAGAAATATTCCAGAATGGACACTGATAACTTCTAGCTCCAGCTGGTTGATTCAGTGAATAAACAACCTGTTCAAATTTATCAATAATAAACTGACGATGTGTTTCAAGATAATCATTGCCAAAGTCTTTACGAGCAAAGTAGTCAAAACACATCAAGAATTCGACAGTGGCAACTGCTCCAGCAAACTGACTAGATAAGCAGAAAACTAAATTGACAAATCCACCACAAAAACTCTCAAGATGTTTAGGAGCTAAAGCATCGCCACCAAGGTCATTCAAGCCATGCAATAAAAATGGGTACATAGAAATTGCTGTACAATATGGCATAAATGGATGAGATTCATCATGAATATAAATCTCATGATTCTTAATCTGTTCATTGTATTTATCAGCAATTTCCTTACCATACATCTCTTCAATCTTGCTTGACACAAGATGACGCTTCAATTGAACACCAAAGTCTTTAAAAATTTCACTTGATAGAGTAGCCACATTCTTACATGACACATTAGCATTAGAGTCCATTTCGCTACCAGAGGCTGCATTTAATGCACCAGAATAAGCTCTAGCAAATTCAACCTTCTGCTTTAACTGTTCTTTACTGAGTTTTGTAAACATCTTTCTTACTTTCCTGTTTTCCAAAATAATTCGTTCAAACACAAACCAGTTTTCATATCAATAAATTTCTGATTTGTTTCCTTCTTATCTAATCCACCAAGTGAAGCATTATAATGACCAATTTTAAGAAAATCAAGTTTTTCTTTAACTGATAAATTGAATTCATCTAATCCTGTGTATAAACATGTTGTAAGATTATATCTCTTACAAATGTCTACCATTGATTCAAATTCCTCTTCCCATTCTCCGCCCAAAAAACATACACATGAAACAAAGTTATAATACTTTTTTATTATAGCTTCAAAATCAGAAAGTTTCAGAGTCAGAAATTTATTTTCTCCTTCCCATGAACAACCCTTACATCTATGTGGACATCCAAAAAACGAGAAACACAAAGAGAGGTGATTAGGCACTTCCTGAAAAGAAGTAAAATGATTAAGAATTCGAATCAATATCTATCTCCTAATTTGGTGTAAAAGAATCTTCCCAAGGGTTTGGGAAATATCAATTAGCACAACAATTTTGATTAGTATAAACTACATATAGTAGTAATATGTAGTTTAAAATACTAAATTTTATCTACTAGAGTACTCATAAGAACTTACACTTTTATGTTGGATTTATATCCACCCTGGAAATTTGAAAACTTTATTTTTGACACAAAGAAGTTCGATTTTTATCCAAGTCAAACTATATCTTTCATTAACAAATAACTATTCGGAACTTCAATTTGACACATTTCTAATAACTCCTTATCAAGCACCCTATTGAGATACTGTTCCATAACAAACGACTGTAAACTCTCTTTAGTATAGTTACCTAATTCATTAAATGACGAAATAAATTTAGATAAATTGCTACAACAAGAAGTAATCCTATATGCTGTACCAATAATTTCAACTGGATCATAATGTGGTGTAAATTTATTTAAGAAATAAAGATTCTGAATTCTTTCAGAAATACCAGATGTTTTTGTGTCTCCAGGAAGTCCATTTCTTAAAATATAATATTGTAGATTAATATCTAAATTATAATCTTGATTTTTTAACTTTAGATATTCTACTAACAGTGTTTGTACAAGTATAGATTCTGATGGAAAATTATTTGTTATCAGATGAAACAAAATATCATCACTCTCAATAAGAGAAACATTATCTATTATCTTATTACAAGTAGTCTTACTGAAAGTGATTTCACTTTTTGTATTTATAATCTTTTTAAGTATTGCTTCTGGAACATCTATATCACCAATCAAATTGATATTTAATGATAATAATGATATCAGATCCTTTTCATCTAATAATAAAGCACTTGCCTTATTAGTTATAACATCATATACCAAACGTTCCCTCTGTGTAAGATTAAGTCTATCAGCTCCAAAATTACAAGATATATTGGACACTAAAAATCTGACTCTTACATCTTCATCCTTGCAGGATTCAAATAACTCTTGTATGGATTTAATCTTGAATACTGGTATCTTTGTTATTTTCATTTTTCTTCTCAAAGATGTTCAAATTTAAAGGAATAATCATTCCATTAGCCTTATACTCATCTAATAGTATATTCCATTGATCATCTGATAGAAAAATGTTTTTCTTCTTTAATTCAGATTCAATTTTCCAATAGACTTCTCCTGGAAATCCATGTGTATCATAAGTTGGCTCTTCTTTGTCATCTCGATCAAAAACACTGTATAGAGCTTTTAAAAACTGATATAAAAATAGGATTAAAACACATCCTATAAAAACTTCTAGAATATTATTTATCATTCTTTATGCCTTAAACTGAAACGCCATTCTTAATAAAGTTTAAGAAGATTTTATTTAATTCACAAGGATTTAATTTGTCTAACTCAATAGATCTTTGTAAAACTTTATCTGGATTCTTTGATCCACTCCTAACAAGAATATTCCTTAAGATTTCATCAGTCTTATTTTCTTTAAAACTCATTACATATGATTTAAGAGCAGATTCAAATATTTTAAAAAATTTTCTGTCTATTTGCATCACATCCATAGATCTTAAAAAATTTTCTTTCAAACTATCATAGTCTGATGTTAATAAATTGTTTTCAACCAAAAATTTCATAATCTGTATATAGAAAGCTTCTCTTTCTGTAGTAACAGAATAATATGTTTCAAAATTATCATTTTGTATTTTATCCAGATCTCCGTCTAAATCATATTTATCTGCACTACAGAAATTATGAATAATCTGCATAACATGTTGAAATTCATGTACAAAATTTGAACGATAAATATAACTTGGTTGTAATCTTAAATTCAAACTCCGTAAATAATTCTCAATTTGTGTAAATTCAGGAATCATACCAAGTTGATCAAAGAAATTTGCTTCATGAATTGTGACCAAAATAAAATTCTGTCCATTAGAATTTATTTGTTGAGTATCTCCAAAATATCCAACAAGAGAATCTTTTTTATTAAAAAGAAATCTACAAACAATCTGTGGACACTTTACTTTATTTCGATTAGATTCATATTCTGTTGATTTATCACAATTAAATGCAAAAATAGGTTTCTTTTGTACAAGCTCTGACAATAACTCTATATCATTTGATTTAATGAAGGAGGATAATTTTTGTATCCCAATCTCTATATCTGATAAAAAATAATCAGAAATTTTCATTCTTAAATCAACAAACGGACGATCTCTGTAGAATTCTTCTACATTTTCATCTATTAAAAAATAAGTCTTGAATTGAAATTTTAGTGGTAAAGACATATTTATTACATTTTCTAGTAAAATATCTTTCATCTTTACCTCATGATCATTTTAATGGTGTCCCTGACTGGACTCGAACCAGCACGAGTTTCCTCACAAGCACCTCAAGCTTGCGTGTCTACCAAATTCCACCACAAGGACAAATCCATTACCTCTGCTCAATTGCATCCAGATAGTCAAAGACTCTATCTGAGAACCCAGTAATTTTAACAATGGATCTATCGCATTGAACAGACCGCTTAGATGAAGCAACATTTACAATATATAACTGTGAATTTAACTTTTTAGTATAACTGTCTTCTGACTGCTCATCAGTGATACAAATTATACGATCATATTCGTTCTTGTCTACTTGATAAATAGACTGCCACATTCTTGTACAATAGTGAGGTTGTGAATTATCAATATTCTCAACTAATTTAAAACCACGACTATCTTTCACTTTAACTGTGTCATTAGAGAATGAATAAACATCACAGTTAGAGTATTTCTCTCTAGCAATCATAGCTAAAGCTGAAGCATATTTTAATTCTTCTCCATCCATTGATGCAGACACGTCAACTAATACAGCTGTCTTGCCTGGACACTTTTCTTCATCAACAAAAGTCTCATAAAATTTCTTCTCTAAATGAGTCTGATAACGTTTATTGACAAGACCAGAACGAATATAAACAATAGGAAGTAACTTCTTACTCCTTATTTTATTAATCCTCTCTGGAATGATTTCTGAAGCGTCTGCAACATTGTTGTCAATATTTCTAATATTCATCAGAAAAGCCATGTCTGGAATGATATCTTCTATAACTAATCTTTTCCATTCAGCAGACTTTTTCTCTTGATCACTTCCAGCTGCAGAAATTGCAACTTCCCAAGTATCAGGAGTTTTTAATTCACCTTTCATCAGTTTAGAAATTTGATCATTAGCTTTTGGATGACACAAATTAACCACATCTACTAAACGATATTGTGACTTTTTAGAAGCATATTTTGCCAGTTGATATTCATCAAATTTCAAAAGAGCTTTAGCAATTGCCTTCTTAAAAACATTAGGAATTGGTGCTTTATCTCCTTCTCTAATTTTATAGAGAGAAATTAATTCACCCATATCATCTGCACGAGTTAAAAATTTAGCAACAAAGTCAGCAGTAAATCCTTGTTTATCCCTTGAATCCTTTAATTTGGAAACCAAAGAAACTAAAATCCACAAAGGAGCATGTCTCAATTTCTGATCAAATTTAGCTTTTTCTGCAATTTCCATTGCATCTCTCACTGTACAATCATGTACAGCTTTATTAATCTGATCAACAATACTCAATCCAGATTCATAAAAAGTATCTTCCCACAACAAACAAGATAAAGTCAAATGCTCCAATTTTTCTTTAGCAGATAAATTAGCAGCATTACCACCTTCAAAAGTTTTCTTATTCAGAGTATTTACACGATTAGTTTTCATAGATCTCACCATTCAATTAGAAGGAAAATTAAAGCCTGGGAATAGTAGACAACAGAAAGAATGTTTTACCACTTAAACTACACTTCCTAGAAGTGACAGGATTCGAACCTGTATCTCTAATTTGCAAAATTAAGTATCTGTTATCAATCACCACAGGCTTTTTAAAGTTGACAGAGAAAATTAAAAACAGTGTTTAAATGCTGTCGCTCTTCGCTGAGCTACCCCCTGCATAAATTGTGCTGGGGGGTGGGAGTTGAACCCACGACCTACAGCTCCCCATTTTGAAATAAGTAGCTGTTTTTTCACTACTGTCAACAGGAGAAATGATGAGAACATCTTAAAACAGTATCGTTTATTATGCCAAAAATAAGTAACTGTTTTAAATCACTACATCATTTCACCTCTTGACAGTTGTCTGTCTAATATCTCATAACAAATATAAACTAATCTATTTAAACCATAAAAGAAAGCATTATTTTTCTAAATTAGAATTTTTTATTCAAAGAAGATTTCTAACATCTTCAAAACCTTTTTCTGATCTCTCTTAGACAAATTATTTATAATAAACATTATCTTATCAGAGGTCTTAGATTTCTGTTTATTTTCTCCAGTTAGTGTTGAAATAGGAATATGATAATATTCAGATAATTTCTGTAAAACATCTACAGTTGGTCTTGACTTATTAGTTTCAATAGACCAAAGATGTGATTTTGAAATATGGGCTCCTTCAGACACATCAGATAAAGATTTATCTGATTTTAATCGAACCTGACGTAAAATTTCACCAATAGACATAGTCTCTCCTTATTCACAATTTAAAATCATTATATAACAATTTCTAAAAATGAAAATAATGAAATTTGATAACAACATAAAGTTCTACCTAATAAATTTAGAATACGAGGTTTACTTCCATGAGTGTAAATACTGATTTTAATAAAATCCTTCAAATTAAAAAGGATATTCACACTGCAATTAAAAATAAAGGAGTTGATATCGCAAACGATACACAGTTTGCCGACTACCCTGAAAAAATTATGGAAATTGTAGGTGGAGAGGGGTCTGATCTTTCTGGACTTGTTGAAATGTACAACCTTTCTAATATAGGTGAACAAACGACAGAGTCTGATGTTATTACTAACAATCTTCAAACATTAAATCAAATCTTAGGATAAAGGGTGAACAAACAATGACAAGTTCTTATAGTACACTTAGCGAAGCAGCTGCTGCACTCCAACAAATAAAAACAGACATTAAAGCAGTGATCGAATCTCGTGGCATTGCTGTTGGTAATGACGGATTTGATACATATGCATCTAAGATCATGAACATTATGGGTGATACTTATACTGTTTATGCTAGAAATGCACTTGGTTATACTCCTCAGTTAAATGAACCAATTGCTTTGTCCGCAGGTGAACAAAGTATTGAAATAATTAATGAATTAGCCTCAAATGACATCCATGGGTATAATCCTGAAGATGCCTTCATCCTTCCAATAAAGGTTAATCCAAATAAAGTTATGTTGAATAAAAACAGTAGTTATAATAAATCTGAAGTAGATGTCAATACTAAAACTTATGTAGATTCAGATATGCCCTCTTTAGATACTAATGAATGTGCATTTACTGGTTCTTGTTATAATAAAATAAATTCAAGATTTAACACAAATGCCAGTTCAGCAAATGCTATTAATACAGCTACACATCAAGGGTATGTAAATTTTATTCCAAATGGATATAAACAATTAGACAATGCTCTTTATCTCTATAACCCATTTACTAATGAGTATGGCACAAAATTATATGAAGGAAATTTGTTATCTGGATATACTGTTCAATTTGTTATTAAATTAAATAATGAATATTA
>AUXO014937527.1_pt1 | contig 10780 bp, 15 predicted proteins | sample 768731 | NCBI WGS metagenome assembly AUXO01 (sample SAMN02715735, study PRJNA202380) | gut metagenome | biome: sheep rumen | host: Ovis aries | place: New Zealand: Palmerston North
TGGCTGGGGTGGTAAGATTCGAACTTACGCATGTCGGAGTCAGAGTCCGATGCCTTACCGCTTGGCGACACCCCAATATTTTTTACTTTTGAGTCACGAATAATCTTAATTCAGTATACAATAATTTTAAATTTTTTACAAGTAAAAAATTTATTATTTCTATGGACATTTTCATATTTTTTGTATATTATATATTTATACCGTTTTATTAGGAGGTTTAGCTGTATGTCAAAACATTTAAAAACTATATCTATAATTTTAATAATTTTTATAATCTCTTTAAATACATATTTTGTTTTAGCAACTTCAGATTCTTATGATGATGAAGAAACAAACTCAAGTTCAGAAGATTACTCATATAATAATAGTGCAAATAATAATGTTGTAAAAGAAAACTCATCAGAATCTTCTCTTCAATCTTTAAGTCCATCTTCTGTTACAAGTGTAACAAGTAAAGAAAATTACTCACAAGCAAATCTAGAATTAAATAATATATTATGTATTATATTAATTTCAATTGGTATATTATTAATACTATTTGCTATTGCAATTTTAATAAGAATAAAAAAATAGAAAAAACTCTAATTAATATAATTAAAACTCTAATAGAAATAACCATTCTATTAGAGTTTTATTATTTTATTAATTCATTAGTATTTTTATTAGCCATTATCTTGAGTTGCATAATACCAAATTGCTGCAATAATTACAATTGCTGCTACAACTAAAATAACCCACATCCATGTGGTAGTTGTCATTGTACTAAAATTATTTGTTGTACCTTCGACATCTGTTCTTACAACATTGTAGTCTCCTGCCATGTTCATATTTCCAATATTATTTACTCCGTTTTCCACCTTATTTACCATATTTTCTGTACCATTCATCATACTGTTTATACCATTTTTCATACTATTTCCAGCATCTCTTATAGTATTTCCTGATATCATATTGTTAAAACTATCACCTGTTTTATCAACAGATTGCATTATTTCATTTCCTAAATTAATAGAATTATTATCATTTGCAAATGAAAATCCAGAACATAAGCTAAGAACTATTATAGCTATTATTGTACTAATTAATGCTTTATTTGCCATAATAATTTTCCTTTCTTATAAGATTATATGAAAAAAATTTTTCATATATTTTATTATTAATCTTATAGAAAAAAATATTCAACTAATATTTGTGAAAATAATTTATTCATTAAAGCTAATATTTATGTTTTCAACTTTGGTATTAAACTGTTTTTCAATTATATTTTGAATCTGTGATATCTGTTCAGTACTTAATTTCTTATTTTCTAAAACAACATTTATTTTTCCATTATTTACTAAAATTACAACTTCTTCAAATCCTTTGTTTTTAATTAAATTTTCAGATATCATTATTCCATTTTTTATATTTGATATATTAGATATTTCTTGAATTGCAATAGCTTTTTGTTCAGCAGAAATATTTTGACTATCTACCATATTCTGATAAGTTTCTATTATTTCCGAATACATTCTATCTCTTTGAATTTTAGTATCTTCAAAATAGTTATTTTTTTTAACTTCGTCATTAGGAACAATAGCATCTGAAGTACTTTCAATATTAACTAGATTGCTATTTACTTGATTACTATTTACTGGATCACTATTTACTAATTCTACATCACCCAAATTTATTTCATTGCTTCTTGAAGACACTTCTAAAAAATCTTCTTTATTATTTAAATTAAAATTATAATATCCTACTACTATTAAAACAAAAGCTGTGATTACCAATAATTTTTGCTTAGTTTTTTCTTTATTATATTCTTTATTAATATTCATATTGCTTAATCATCTCCCATTTCAAAAACTTGTATTTTATGAGCAGGTAAACCAGTAACTGCAATTACAGCATCAATAATATTGCTTTTAATCTTTCCATCTGATGCACCATTTGCAGTAATAATTGCTCCTTCAATTTTAGGACTTAAAACTTTTTCTGTAACAATATTAGCTCCCGAGTCTGTAATAATATCTTTTTGATTATTCTCTGTTTGAATTTTTCTAGTTCCACCTGATGTATCTGTTTCTTCAGTTGTGCTTGTACTTGAATTAATATTGTAAACTGGTATTATACTACTAGTTTCAGAATACGTAATTAAAACAGAGACTTTTCCAACACCTTCTATTTTTTCCAAAATCTTTTCTAATCTTTTTTCTAAATCATCATCTAAAAATTCAGTTTTATTGCTATTTATCGCAAGTTCAACACCAACTTCATTTTTATAATCTTCTTTTTTATTATCATTTCCTTTTAAGATTTTATTAATAACAATTATTGTAATTATTAATATGATTAAAAAAGAAATCAAGTTTTCTACTCTTTTTTCTTTATTAGTAAAAATATTTTTTATTTTTTCAATCATAGTATTTCTCCAATTCATTTAATAATAATGTTTTCTTTTTTTATAGCATACTTTTCTATAAGGATTTTTTCTATATCTTCATAGCTTTCATCTTTTAATTCTTCTTTTCCAATAATAACCGGTTCTATATTATTAATCTTTTCATTTTTACCTAAAATTTCCAATTCAATTTTTTCAACATTTGTATAGTCCTTATCAAAAAGAATATTTATATTATTAACTTTATAACCTAAGTTTGTAATCTCAAGTTTTATATCATTTTCAAGTCCATTTATATACACTTTTCTAATACTATCTGCATAGTCTTTAACACTACTTGAACTCTGAACTGTATCAATATTTATATAATTTTCAAAATTTATATCATAGTTTATTAAATCTAAAATAGGGTTTATTGTAGAAAATATTATATAAATTCCTATCACTACTTTAATATATTTTTTATTATTTTCATCTGGAATTAGCATTTCTATTATAATTGAAATAATAACAGCAATTACTAATCCCTCACACCAATTTCTCAAAATCTTAATCATATTTTCACCTATACATTATTACACTATTTGTCATTTTTATAACTATAGTTATTCCAATTATAAACATTATTGATACTGAAAATAATATTGCAAGTATTATTTTATAACTATCTGCTAATTCTTCTATTAATTTTACAATTCTAGCATCTGCAATTACTTCCGAAACAGCTGATGTTAACTTAAAAGAGATCCAAAATATAGATACTTTTATTATTGGAACAAATACAATACCAAGTATTATTATAACTCCAACTATTCCTACTGAATTTTTTAAAATATTTCCACAACCTATTACACTATCTACCGTATCCCCCATTATTTTACCAACAATAGGAATAAAATCAGAAACAGCAGCTTTTGCAGTCTTTGCTGTTACACCATCTACTGAACTTGTTAAAGTTCCTTCCAAAGAAAGACTTGTAACAAATATTGTAAGCACTATTCCTAAAATCCATATTATTGATGATTTTAAAAATTTTGATAATCTTCCTAAACTTACTTCATTAGAAATATTTGAAATAATACTAACAGTTATAGAAACTAATAAAAAAGGAATTATAAAATTATTTATAAATATTCCTATAAAATTAATCATAAATAAAAGGATTGGCTCAATCATACTTGTAGTTGTAATCATTCCAGTTGTCAGCATAAGTGTGGTCATAAGTGGTAATAAACTATTCATAAAATTTGTAATGTTTTGGATTGAAATCTTTGTTAATTCCAATATTGATACAAAACTATTAATTATAAGTGTCGTTATAATTAAATATTGTGCAAAATAAGCCACTTGACTAGCCGATTTATTCTGTAAACTATCTATTACTGCTTTCAAAATACTATGTATAATTATAACAGCTAATACTGAAACAATTATACTCATCACAGATGTTAATTCTCTGGAAAAAATATCGACGAGTCCTATATGTCTTAAACTTTTTCCAATATTTCCACTTAAGCTATCATAAAAAAGCTCTTTAATACTTATATTTTCAAAATTATTATTAGTAAATTTTTCTGCACTTTCCAAGAAACTATTTATACCTAGCATATCTGCTTCTGAGTTTAGTAATTCTTCCATATGATCCTCCATCAATTTTTATAATAAATTAAGGCAATAATTTTACTAATGCTTCTAATGTAACAGATATTACTGGAATAGACATTGAAATTAATATTATTTTTCCACCTAAATCAATTTTATTTGCAATAGAAATTTCACCTGCATCTTTACATATACTTACAGCATATTCAATTAAAACTGAAATACCAGTTAATTTTAACAATAGTTTTATAAATTCATTATTATAATTATTATTATTTGAAATTTCGTTAACAAAATCTATTATTTCTTTTATCGTTCCTAATGAATAAAAAAGTATTATTGCACCACCTATCAGAACAGCATATATATAGTATTCTTTTTTATATTCTTTTAATACTATTGTAATTATTAGAGTTATAAATCCAATTCCTATAATTTTTATAACATCCATTACAAATTAAACACCGTCCTCACAGTTTCAAATAAAGTACTTATTTCTTTTACAACAACAGTTAAAACAATTATCATACCGGCAAGTGTAGTCATCATAGCTTGGTCATCTCTTCCAGCTCTTGTTAATATTTGATGTAAAACTGCAACTAAAATTCCAATTCCTGCTATTTTAAGTAATAAATCTATATTCATTTATTCTCAATCCTTTCTTTAAATTTAGATTAAAACAATACATATTCCAAGACCTAAAACGATCCCAATTGTTTTAAATAATTTACAGTTTTTTTCTTTTTCTAATTCTGCTTTATTTAATTGCATATTTATTAAACTTATACATAAATCTATTTCATTTACCTGCCCTTTTACATCTGTTTTTCCAAGCATTTTTCCTAGCATTTTTATATGTTCTCTATCTTCTTTATTAAAACTATTTTGAGTATTATTTACAGCTCTATTCCATGATAATGTTATATTTGTTTCATCTTTTAAAGCATTAGAAAAAATATTTTCATCATTTTCATATATACTTTTTGATATATCTTCAAAAATATTTTTCAAAGGTTCATACGTAAATTCAATTTTACTCTTAAACATTATAAGTGCATTTTGAAATCTATTAAGTTCAAACACCCTATTTTCATAACTTTGAGATTTATATTTTCCTAAATATGCACATATTAACAATATACAAATTAAATTAATATACTTAAAAACTATCATCTATTTCCTCATAAGTTTAAATACTTTGTTTAATAAATCTTTCATATTGCATATTTTTTTTATTCAAATTATAAACTTCTCTCAAATCACCTTTTATTTCTGTACTCAAAAAAATAATAACTTCAAAAATATGTGAATTCATTAGTTCTTTAAGCACGGAATTTAAATATATGTCATCAAAATTACTACCATGTGCTGTAAATATTCCTTTACATCCTGAACATATAGCATAATTAATTGCCTCTACATCATCTTTACTTCCTATTTCATCTGCTACAATCACCTTAGGTGCCATCGATCTTACTAACATCTTTATTCCAATTGATTTAGAAACATTTTCTATTACATCACTTTTTATTCCTATATCATTTTGTGGAACTCCTTTGTATAATGCCGATATTTCACCTCTTTCATCAACTATTCCAATATTTAATCCCTTAAAATTTAAATGTTTAATTCCATTCGAAATTTGTCTTACAATATCTCTTAAAACAGTGGTTTTTCCATAACCGTGGTGGTGCGACAATTAATGTACTAAATATAGAATTATTGTTTTCATCTAAAATATGTTTTAGAGCTTTTTGTCCAGAACCGATAACTTGTCTAGAAATTCTAAAATTTAAACTATTAATATAATTAATATTAATTACTTTTCCATTTTGAATAACACATGAACCTGTAACTCCTACTCTATGACCGCCTTGAATAGTGACAAATCCTTCAGCGATTTGATTTTGATAAGTATAAATTGAATTTTCACATACTAGTTGTAATATAGTTAAAATTTCTTCAGGAGATACATAATATTTAATAGCTTTTTCATTATTGCTATACTTTAATAATATTGGCTTTGAAACCCTTACATGTATTTCTTCTAGTTCATCTTTTTTTTCTTTTGTTTCATTATTTATTAAAACTTGCATCTTATCTGGAAAATATTTCAAAACATCATTCATTAAACTTGTCCTTTCTTTTGTATTAATAATATATATTCATAAATTTATTATTTAGAACTATAAATTTTGGAATATTTTAATTAAAAAGGCAAATACTAAGAAAAAATATATAATAAAAAGGTGAACATATGATTAAAGAATTATTTAATAAAATGTTCGAATATAAAGAAAACCAAACATATAGTTTTATTTTGCCAGAATCGTCAAATAATATTTCAGAAAATCAATTTAATAAAAAAGACTCAACAACTGTATTCTCAAAAATTGAAGAAAATAAGAAATATCTTCAAATAAAATATAATATGTTAATAAATTCAGACATTAAAATCAGAGAATTCAATTTAACATTTAAAGCAAAAACCTATCCTGCATTTTTAATATATATTGATGGAATGGTAAATGATGAGAGTATAAATAATTATGTTTTAAAACCTCTATTTTTAAGAAACAATATAAAAATGCAAGAAAATACAAAAAAATTTCAAAACAAAACAACCAAAAAAATATACTATAAATTTGATGTTGAAAACTATTTACATTCTAGCCTAATACCTCAAAATACTGTTCTAAAAGAAAACAATTTTTCAAAAATTGTATCTTATATTAATTCTGGATTTTGCGTCCTTTTCATAGAATCTATAAAAAATGCGCTATGCATTGAAGCTAAAGGATTTAAAGGGAGAAATGTAGATAAACCTGTAACTGAATCTGTTGTTAAAGGTGCACATGAAGGATTTGTTGAGAATATTAGAACAAACACTTCAATGCTTAGAAAAATTATAAACACCGAAAAACTAATTATTGAAGAAACTGAAGTGGGCGTTTTAAGTAAAACTAAAGTTGCAATTTGCTATATAAAAGATCTAACAAATGATGACTTAGTATCTGAATGTAAATATAGAATTAATAACCTAAAACTTGATTATTTAATTTCTTCTGGTCAATTAGAACAATTTATTAAAGATAATGCTAAAGGTCCATTTCCACAAACTATTTCAACAGAAAGACCTGATAAAGCTTCTAATTATTTACTTCTTGGTCGCATAGTAGTTCTAATAAATTCTTCACCTTTTGCAATTATTCTTCCAGCCACATTAGTTGATTTTTTATCTTCACCAGAAGATTTTAATTTAGATTATAATTATGCAAATTTTTTACGTTTTTTACGATTTATTGCGCTTTTTTGTGCATTACTAACACCAGGTATATATATTGCAATTACAACATACCATTTTGAAATTATTCCATCTGAATTATTATTTACAATTATAGCAGCACGTGAAGCAATACCATTTCCTATATTATTTGAAATAATAACTATGGAAATTTCATTTGAGCTTATACAAGAGGCAAGTATTCGTGTTCCCTCTTCATTTAGTACTACTGTTGGTATAATAGGAGCACTTATATTAGGAGACGCTGCTGTTTCAGCAAATATAGTAAGTCCTATATTAATTATAATAGTAGCTTTTACAGGGATTTCAGCATTTGCTATTCCAGATAATTCTCTTAGATTTGCAATTAGAATGTTTAGATTTATGTATACAATTTTAGGATATTTTGCAGGTTTTCTTGGAATTGCTTTAGGCTTTTTCATACATTTGCTCACTCTTTCTAGTCAGTATTCATTTGGAGTACCATTTTTTACGCCATATATGCCATTTGACAATTTCACCAAAAATGAAAGCTTATATATTAATCCTGTATGGAAAAGAGAAAAAAGAAATAAATTTCTAAATACCAAAAAGCCAAACATTGAACCACATATAAGTATGACCTGGAGAAAGGATCAAAAGTGATATTCGAAATTTGAAAGGAATATTTGTAATGGAAAATAGTTATAAAATAAAAAATGGTGAAGCTATTTGCCTTATAATTCTTCTTATGATTAACAAGCTTATTTTAAATGTACCATATTATATCGTTGAACTAGTTGGAAATGGTGCAATTATAAATATATTAATTATTGGAATAGTTGATTTTATTGTACTTTTAATAATAGTAAATCTAATTGATAAATTTGAATCAATGGATTTACTAGACATAAGTGGATATTTAGGTGGTCCTATACTCAAAAACATTATAGGCTTTTTTAATATAATTTTTTTCTATTTAGTATCAAGCATTACTTTAGTCGACTTTTGCAATGTCTTGCATAATATATATTTTTCAGATTTTTCTATTATTTATATAGTACTATTTTTTATAATAGGGATTTCAATTGCGAATTTCATAGGAATAGAATCAATTTCACATCATGCAACTTTCATTGTTCCACTAATTATTGTAAGTATATTTATAACCTTTTTTTTTACATTAAAAAATCTTTCAATAGAAAATATTACACCAATTTTTGGAAAAGACTATTATACTACTTTTGTAAAAGGATTATCTAATGCATTTTCAATGTATATAATTGTTTATATTTACTATGTTAAACCATTACTTAAAAATCAAGAAGATTTTAAAAAAATATCAATTATATCATATATAATTTCTTACATTTTACTTGCATCTACAGTTATATCAATGCTAAGTCTTTTTGAATCAAATTCAAACAATATACCAATAAATTCATTATTCCTTTTATCTAGGCAAATAGAACTTGGTGATTTTTTAAAAAGAATTGATTCTATTTTTATTTTACTTTGGATTTCAGCTAGTTTTTCATATTTAAGCTTAATTATTTTTGCTATAAATAGAACAATAAAAAAATTATTTAATATATCAAATGAAAAAATGATAACATTTTCATCTTGCAGTACTCTATTTGGTTTGTCTTTAATACCATTAAATGTTTCCCAGATTCAGTTTATTGAAAATACTATATATAGATATATAGTTTTAGCATTTATTTTTATTATTGGAATTGTACTTCTCATACTTGCTAATATGAAAAGAAGGAGACTTTTAAATGAAAAAAAAATTTAGATTGCTAACAGTAATACTTATTATAATAATTTCAATCATTAGTGGAAATACAAATGTTAATGGCATTGATAAATACTATTTTGTAATTGCAATTGCATTAGATAAAAGTGATGATAACAATTTATTAAAACTAAGTGTTCAAATTCCTTCTAATTCAAGCAATAACTCTAAGGAAGGCGACTCATCACAATCTAGCAATTCTAAAATATACTCTGTAGAAGGAAGAAGTATTAATGAATGTATAACAATTTTAAATAATTATTTAAGTAAAAAAATAAATCTATCACATTGCTCTGCACTTGTTATTTCAGAAGAACTCTCCAAAGAAGGTATTAGATCTTACTTTAATACTTTTAATAATAATAGTGAATTAAGACATAGCTGTCAAATATTAATAAGTTCAGAAAAAGCTTTAACGGTTTTAGAAAATGTTTCTACATCTGGAGAAGTTTTTTCATCAAGATTATATGATTATTTAACAACTTCTGTTAATTATACAGCTTATACTGAAAAATCAACTTTTGGTACCATTTTTAAATCTCTAAACAATAATTATAATGATTTATCTGCAATTTATACTTTAGTATCAGATAACATAGTTCAAACTTCTGGTATTGCAGTTTTTAAAAATGATAAAATGGTTGGAGTAATTGATGCCAATAATTCAATGTCAAATTCAATAGTTTCTAACACTTTAAACACCTGTGTTATAACTATCAATAACCCCTTTGAGGAACAATCTAAAGTAGATTTAAATATTAGTTTATATAAAAAAACAAAAATAGATATTGATATATTACATGGAAAACCATTAATTAAAATCGATGTATTCCCTGAAGGAACAATCTTAAGTTCAGGACAATCATTTGATTTTACAGATAATAATAATATTAAAAAAGTTCAAGATTCTGTAAATTTATATTTAACCAATAATATCAAAGAATATTTATATAAGATCACTAAAGAATATAATTCAGATATAGTCGGCTTTAAAGGTATTTATAAATCTAAATTTTTAACTGAAAAAGATTTTGAACATGTGCATTGGGATGAAATATTTCAAGATTCAGTTTATGAAGTATCTGTAAATACATTGATTACTTCTAGTCAATTATTTAATAAGGAATAATAAATCTGGAGGAATTATGAAATTAGTTGCATTTATCTTAATAATTTATGCATTTATAAAAAGTATATATTATGGACTTTTTGAAATAAAAGAAAAAAAGAATAGGCCAGGTGGGTATATTACTATATTTCTAGCAACCCTTGGGCTTATTCTTCCTTCATTAGTCTTATTTAATTTTCACTAATTATTATCAACTTTAATTTCTAACATTTTATCTTTTAGCTCTTTTTCGATTGTTAATAATTCTTTTTCAGCTTCAACTCTTTTTGCACGACCTGTTTCATGAATTTCTAATACTTTATCTAATGTTTCAATAATATCTTTATTAGTCTTTTTTAGTGTTTCAACATTTACTATAGACTTTTCAGATTCTTCTGCAATTTCTATTGTACCTTGTTTTAATAATTCACTATTTTTTTGAAGCATTTCATTAGTTGTATCTGTAACAGATTTTTGAACTCCTAAAGCTTCTTTAGCATTAGCTAAACCAAGTGATATAACAATTTGGTTTTTCCAAAGTGGAATAGTATTTATAAGTGAACTTTGAATTTTTTCTACTAATTCACTATCATTATTTTGAATTAATCTTATTTGTGGAGCCATTTG
>AUXO010503221.1_pt1 | contig 10779 bp, 8 predicted proteins | sample 768731 | NCBI WGS metagenome assembly AUXO01 (sample SAMN02715735, study PRJNA202380) | gut metagenome | biome: sheep rumen | host: Ovis aries | place: New Zealand: Palmerston North
ACCTGCTTTATCGTTGAGCCGCTTTTGCAGGGCGCAGGCGGAATGAGAATGTATGATATCTCTTTTCTCCGCAGGGCAAGAGAACTCTGCGATAAGTATGACGTTCTGCTGATTTTTGACGAGGTGGCTACAGGCTTTGGCCGTACCGGAAACCGTTTTGTGGCAGACCTTGTCCTCCCTGATATACTGGTGCTTGGAAAGGCTCTTACCGGCGGATATATCGGCCATGCAGCAACTATTGCAAACCGCCGTGTATGGGAGGGATTCTACAGCGATGACCCGACCCATGCACTTATGCACGGCCCCACATTTATGGGAAATGCTCTCGCCTGCACAGTGGCTCTGAAATCAATAGAGCTGTTCGAGAAGGGGGATTACCTCACAATAATACGCAAAATAGAGGCGCTGGCTCATCGTGAACTTGACGGCTTTACCTCACCTGAGATCAGCGATATCCGCATAATGGGCGGATGCATATGCATTGAAGTCAGGGACGGAAAATACCTCGAAGGCTTCAGGCAGTTCGCCTTTGAGCATGGAGTATTCAGCCGGCCGTTCCTGAAGTATATGTACACAATGCCGCCATATGTCATCAGCGAAGAGGAGCTTTTAAAGATAATAAGCACTATGAAGTCATGGTTCATGAGATAAAAAATACCTGCTGTCAGAAAAACTGGCAGCAGGTATTTGCTTTATAATAACTATATCACGGCCTGCCAAATATGGCAGAAAAGGCCTTATTTCAGGAATCCGTTTATTATCTGCTCCTCGGCCTCAGCCTCGGTAAGTCCAAGAGTCATGAGCTTTATGAGCTGTTCTCCGGCTATTTTTCCGATAGCAGCCTCGTGGACAAGAGCTGCATCAACACTGTTTGCCTCCAGTGATGGTACAGCAAGGATACGTCCGCTGTCCATAATGATAGAGTCGCACTCAGTATGTCCTGAGCAGGCAGCATTTCCCAGTATGCAGGCATCGAATTTCTGATAGCTGGTATCCCTTGCTACAGAACGTGATACCACATCGGCACTTGAACCGTCTCCGTTGAGATCGACCTTGTATATGCTCAGAGCATTCTGCTCACCGTGGGTCATAAGTCTTTCACGAACAACAAGCTTTGCATCCTTGGCAAGCTCTGCACGGGTTATCCTCTCTGTGGAGTCAACTCCCTTTATCTGGACCATTTCCATTTCACAGGTGCTTCCCTCCTCCATGTAGACCTCTGTTACAGGATTCAGGATACGCTTGCCCTTGCCGTCTCCGGAGCCGTAATGCTTTTCAACATATCTGATCTTCGCATTTTTTCCGACATAGAAGCGGTGGATACCGTCATGCTCTGAATCCTGATTGCCGCAGTTATCGATACCGCAGCCTGCCACGATAAGAACATCGCTGTCATCGCCGATATAAAAATCGTTGTAAACAGTCTCCTTTATACCGCTTTCGCTGAGCACCACCGGAATGTGGACGCTCTCATTCTTTGTACCGGGCTTTATGCGGATATCTATACCGCTGCCCTCCGTTTTTGAGGTTATCTCTATATTGGCCGTAGAATTTCTTCCCACTGATTCACCGTTGGCACGGAAATTATATGCGCCCTCAGGGATATCGTGAAGATCTGCGACCTCCTGTATGAGCCGCTTCTGAACAGCATCCATTTCTTTCATGCTTCAGCCTCCTTAGGATAATCTGCTGCAATTATTAACAGCACTGTCAGTACCGGATATTTCCGGCATTATCTCATCTCTTGTGCCCTTCTTAGCGACTTTTCCGTCCGAAAGAAGAACTATCTCATCAGCGATATTGAGTATCCTCTCCTGATGAGAGATAACGATTATAGTACGGGACTTGTCCGAATTACGCATATTCTCGAAAATACGGATAAGGTTGTTGAAGCTCCACAGGTCTATGCCTGCCTCCGGCTCATCGAAAAGTGCCAGCTTCACATCACGGGCCAGTACTGTAGCTATCTCAATACGCTTGAGCTCTCCGCCTGAAAGCGAAGCGTTTACCTCACGATTGATATAGTCCTTGGCACAGAGGCCGACTTCAGAGAGATAATCGCAGGCCTCACCCACTGAGAGAGTCTTTCCGGAAGCGATACGAAGCAGGTCAAGGACTGTTATTCCCTTGAAGCGCACCGGCTGCTGAAAAGCAAATCCGATACCCATTCTTGCTCGCTCAGTTATAGACTTTTCTGTGATATCCTCACCGTTGAAGATTATCTTACCGGCAGTATTTTTTTCGATTCCGGCAATAAGCTTTGCGAGGGTAGATTTTCCTCCGCCGTTTGGTCCGGTAATGACCACGAATTTATTATCCTCAACCGTGAGATCGAGGTCACGGATTATATCGATATTTTTACGTTCAGATTCTGCACTGAATGATACATTTTTCAGTTCGAGCATACTTATCAGGCTCCTTCCTATTGATAATATTTTATCATACATAAGAGAAAAAATCAAGTAATATTATACAATGTTTACAGCCATTTATGTTTGACATATAAAACAGATCTATAACCGAAACCTTATAACATATTTTTACCAAAAATTCTTCGTAAAAAGAAAAACTTGTAGTATTATTATCCGTAAAAGTACGGTATGTATATTTGATAATATCTATTGACAAATTAGCGTGATACTGCTATAATTATTATACAAGTATTGGAACAGAATGGGATAAAAAGACAGCATGCCAGCATGATATATAAGGAGGGAGGACTATATATCATGTAAAAACAATACTTAAAAAATTATATGTAGGTGATAATGATGGACAAAAAAAGCAACATTGTAACAAACATTATCGTTATCCTTTTCATCGTACTCGGATTCATAGGTTTTACCTTTGTTATTTCTGAGTATTCCGACGTTGTGGATAACGATGTCGCCTCAAGGAATTATCTTCAGCAGAACTCGATAAAAATGCACGAAATGGAAACAGACCTGTGCATTGCTATCAATATGGGCCGCAGCGGTGAAGACCCTGCCCAGATCGAGGAATATGTTGAGAAGATCAATTATTCCATGGACGAATGTAAAGACCTCATGAAAAAATATGAGGCAATCAAAAAGACAAGCGATGAGGATAAGCAGTACCACATTGTGAAAACTGCTATGAATCAGTATAACGAGATCGTCTCTAACGAGCTCCTCGCCCAGATCAACGACGGACACTATGAGACTGCAAATTCTATCTACTACGACCGTTTCATAAATAAGCGCAACGGTCTTGATTCCAGTCTCAATGAGCTCCTGAACGTTACCGACGACTCTATCGACAAGCGCTATGACAAGGTCGTATTCAACACAAAGCTCCTTCGTATTTTCTTCGTTGTTTTCGGAGTAATCATTCTTATCCTCCTCAATATTCTGGAATCACGCAGAAAGAAGATCGCTAAAAACCTTGAAACAGCGGTTGACAAAAATGAAAAGACACAGGAATCACTCAACAACGCTATCTTCAAAGACACAGTTACAGACAGCGGCAACAGATTCTCATTTGTTGTTGAATACGGCGAGAATCCCGTGGATATTCCTGAAGGCACTTCACTCTGCTTTATGATGTTCGATATCAACGACTTCAGCGGTATCAATATCAGATACGGAAGCGATATAGGAGATAAGCTCCTTTCATCTACAGCAGAGCGCATAAAGGATGTATTCGAGGACGGTTCTGTTTACAGAACAGGTTCAGACGAATTCGTTGCAGTTGTAAAGACAGACAATACCCCTGACAGCCTTTCAAATATTGCCGGCCTCCTCGAAAGAGCCTGCAAGTCTCTTACATCGGATCATAATCTCGGTAACCGCAATGTTTCTGCCGGCTACTCAGCAGCTCTTGTAAAGATAAATGGTCCTTCGACAGCAGATATGTCAGTACACAATCAGCTCAAGCAGACTATGACCAGCGGAAAGCTCTCTGCTTCCGGAAACTGGCGCTATACAGAAGTCTGATCATTAAACTATCAGGAGGATAATAAGAATGAATATAAAGAAGATATTAGCATTTTCATGCGCAGCCGCCTGTCTTTTCTCAATGACTGCCTGCGGAAAGAATTCAAAGAAGAACCGTGAAAAGGTCACCCTCAACATATGGAAAATGGAGGACGAAGCCTTCCTTCAGCAGATGGCCGATGACTTCGTTGAGCACTATAAGGACGACGCCGATATTGAGATAATCCTCGGCAATAAGCCTGAGCACTCAATGACCGAATATATTAAGGAAAATCCCGACGACTCAGCTGATATACTCTATTTTGCCGACGATCAGCTGGATCAGCTCTACAATGCCGGCTACCTTCTCCCTATCACCGAGGATAGGGACAAGATCATTGCTGATAACGGCGGAAGATATACCGATATAATCTCCTGCGTCGTAAGAGAGAGAAAGCTCTTTGCCTGCCCGATAACTGCCGGCAACGGATACTTCCTCTACTACAATGCAAAGTACCTCAGCGATAAGGATGTAGAGAGCCTCGATAAGATCCTTGAAGTTGCTGAGAAAAACAACAAGTACTTCGCTATGGACTGGTCCTCCGGCTGGTATACATACTCCTTCTTCGGAGGTGCAGGCCTTAAGGCTGAGGCTAACCCCGGCGGAACATATAACGACTGCAACTGGAACGCAACTGATACCCAGTACAAGGGTGTGGATGTAGCTCAGGCTATGCTGGATATCAGCAGCAGCAAGGGCTTCAAGAGCATCGACAGCTTCATAGACGGAGCTACTGATGACAGCATCATTGCTTTCGTCAGCGGACAGTGGGACTATGAGAGCCTCAGTGCTGTATGGGGCGATGACCTTCGTGCAACAAAACTCCCAACATTTACTGTAAACGGCGATCAGGTACAGATGTCCGGATTTATGGGATATAAGTATGTTGGCGTTTACTCAGAGACAAGCTCCCCTGAATGGGCTGTCAAGTTTGCAGAATGGGTATCCAATTACGACAATCAGGTTGCAAGATTCGGAGTTACAGGCGAGTGTCCCTCAAATATTGAAGCTATGAAGGACGATACAGTTCAGTCCTCACCTGCTGTTGTTGCTCTTGCAGAGCAGTCTGCATACTCTATACGACAGAATGTAACCGACGCTTACTGGACTCCTACATCACTCCTCGGAAGCACTCTTGCTGCGGGAAATCCCGACAAGCGTGATCTCCAGGTACTGCTTGATGAAGCTGTAAAGGACATTACAGTCAAGCCTTAAAAGAGCAGATACGGATAACCTGCCGTATAAATAAAGAGAAGCCTCCTGTGATCCAACAGGAGGCTTTTTCGATATATTTATCCCCGCCGGCAGCTGAATGTCAGCGGGGAGATTTTCTGTATGTCAGTTCTTCGGAATGACGTCATCCCAGGCAGGTTCCTTGCCTGCACTGATAAGACCGTAATATTTGAGTATCAGTGTTGCATCTGAACCATCAACTGTTCCGTTGCCGTCAATATCTGCTGCGGCAAACTGACGGGGATCAAGAGTTGTCTCATCACCTGCCAGCTGAGCGCCGAATTCTTTGAGAACAAGTGTTGCATCAGAGCCGTCAACGACTCCCTCGCCGGTAACATCGCCCTTTATATAGCCGTCAAGATGTACAAGATAGTTATTGAGCTCACCGGTGATCTTTTTGTTCTTGTAGGTGCCGCTCTCCTTTGTTGTGCTCAGATACTCGATATCATCAGTTGAGAGCTTATCATCTACAACAAAATTATAACCTACTGCTACAAAGCTGTCCGGTTCATCATTTCCGTCAGGAACTGTGAAATCCTGAACAAATTCTGAAGCTGATGAATTATAGATACCGCCCTTAAGCTTGATGCTTATATGGTAGCTGCGATAATCATCCTCGGTATTGCTGTAGCCTTCTATCTGGAAGAGCATCCTTCCGCCGGACTTTATGTCAGTTACATAGTAGGGAAAAGCAGTACCCTCAGGTGAATCGAAGGTTATCTCAACGTGAGCAGAAAGGTCATCTGAGAGCTGAACTCCCACAACTCCATTGACATCGGAAGCCTTGAAGTATTCAAAAACAGGCTCGGCTATGAAATCGCTGAGGTCCGGAGCCGCTGCATTTGCCTGCATTACAGGCATAGCTGATAAAACAGCCATTGAAGCCGCAGAAACAAATGCGGCAAATTTATTGAATCTCATTTGTATCACTTCTCTTTTCTTTTAAAAATTTATCTGTATAGCCCTGCCGTTCTCACAGCTTACTGTTACTGTGATGTCATCTCCGGAAGAGGCCTTTTCTGACGGGATATACAGTGAGAATCCATTATCACAGGACTCACCTTCACGTCCGAGCAGTTTATCCTCGAAGCAGCTGAAAGCTTTATATGACGTTCCGTTAACACTGACGAATATCTCAGCATTATCTCCGGTAAAGCATTCGTCCGGAAGGACTCCGTATAAATGGGTAAACATACCATTGTCCTTAGAGTATATCTCAGCATCTGAGCCGTTATAGAGACCGTCAGCCTGAGGAGCTTCTGCTTCAGGAGCTGCTGCAACAGGAGCATATCTCTGAATATCGCCCAGATTTCTCTCAACTATCTCTATTATGACAGTCTCATCAGCTGCTTTGTCAAGACGGTACGGAACTGCTCGTGAGAACTCTGCGGAGGAATAGGATTCAGCCATATAGGGCAGTATAGCCTCGCCGTAGGAATCACGGTACATCAGAAGCTTTCCTGAGCCGTCAGCGCAGTCGGTATTTATTGTAATATCGTCCAGAGCCTTGAATCGGCCACGGTAAGTATAGGTGAACTCATAGTCGTTATAGACCTGAGTATCCTTTGCATCCTCAGCAGGATATATCATAGCAGCCAGGTCTCCCAGACGGTCATCACGGGTGAACCAGTGAGTTCCGGCCGGACAGGAGCTGCGGCCCTGCATTTCCATAAGCTTTGCGTGTCCCACATAAGCCCCCATATTGTTCCAGTGGGTATCGGTCTTATGATAGAGCGGGATGCTTGCGTCTGCACTGAGGATAGTCTCCTTCATATCGCACCAGAAGCTTTCGCCGCTGAGCTTTTCTGCAAGTCTTGAATAGTTGTTCTTATTGTCAGAGGGCTTGTAGTTGAAGGGCATATGCTCCGGATAGACGGTATTCTTGTTGGGAGCCACCGTGAAGATGAACTGGCAGCCGGAAGACTGGCAGATCTCATCCATCATACGCACATTATTGACTATATTGTTTATTCCCCTGTCGCTGAGACAGTTGATGTTGAGAAAATCGTTCTTAGTCGGTCCGTAGTAGAGCCAGCCGTCCTTTCCGACTATTACATCTGAATTCGGTGAAGTTCCAAGCACAGCAGATTTTAGACGGCCGTCAGCTGTGACCAGCTCCTGACGGAAGGCGAAGTGCTCTGAGAAATATTTGCTGAAATCATCGAAGAAATCGAAATTCAGCTTCCCCTCCTCAGTTTTGAGCTTAGGTGCAGGAGCAAGTGCACGTTTTTCCTTTGATTCGGAATTTCTGACCACAGGCATAAATGCTGCCGGAGCAAGACATATTCCGATAAAAGCGGCTGCATAGAGCCTGTAAAGTATATTTTTCTTCATAGCTTATGCCTCCTAAAATCTGAAATAGATGAACGGATTGTAGGAAGCGGATGAAAGTGTGATGATACATACTGCCAGGAGCAGAAGTGATATCACATAGGCACAGGACTCTCCGGCAGCAGCAGCCTTCGGAGCTGTAAGTTTTGTCCTGATACCGCCGATAACCGGCATTGAGAAAACAACTGCCAGTACCAGCATGGTAAGATACATAGGTGTGAGCTGAGCCATGAACATGGAGTAGCCGGAGCTTGTAAGACTGGAAGGATCGAACATTCTTCCTATAAAGCGGCAGGCTGTTCCCAGGTCATCAGCACGGAAGAATACGAACGCAAGTATCGTCACGAACACTGCATAGAAATGGCGGAAGAAACGGGGCCATTTTTTTGTATTCAGAATGTTATAGGACTCCAGCATAAGGAATCCGCCGTTCAGGAGTCCCCAGACGATGAAATTCAGACTTGCACCGTGCCAGAGGCCTGTGCAGAAGAACACTATCATCTTGTTGAGAGCTGTTCTCACCTTTCCCCTGCGGTTTCCGCCAAGAGGGATATAGAGATATTCCTTGAACCAGGTGGAAACTGAAATATGCCACCTGCGCCAGAATTCCTGCATACTCTGTGAGATATACGGGTAATTGAAGTTCTCCTTGAAGGTGAATCCGAACATTGCTCCAAGGCCGATAGCCATATCGCTGTAGCCGCTGAAATCGAAATATATCTGGAAAAGATAGGATACAGCTCCCAGCCATGCCAGCGGAAGAGTCAGTTCAGAAATACCGAGACCGTATACATAATCTGCGGCAAGAGCCATGGTATTTGCGATAAGGAGCTTTTTTGAAAGTCCTATAATGAATCTTCTGATACCCTGAGCTGTCTTTTCCGGATCATTTTTGCGGTTATCGATCTGGTCTGCAAAATCGTAGTATTTTACGATAGGACCTGCCACCAGCTGCGGGAAGAAGGTTATGTACAGAGCCAGCTTGTAAAGATTTTTCTGTATGTATTTCGGGTCCTTGTAAGCATCTATGACATAGGACATAGCCTGGAAGGTATAGAAGGATATACCTATTGGCAGGGCTATTTTTGGCACCGGTACACTGACGAAGGGCAGACTGTTAAGCAGGTCAGCGCCGAAGCCTGCGTACTTGAATATGCCCAGCATTACGAGATTGGCGGTGACTGCAGCGGCAAGCACCGGTTTTCTCGCTTTGTTTTCCTGCTTCATGGCCAGACCAAAACCGTAGTTCATCAGGATAGAGATTATCATCAGGACTACAGCCCTGGGTTCGCCATAGGTGTAGAACGCTATGCTGAATATCAGCAGAAGAACGTTCTTGGCTGTCATTCGTGGTATCATCCTGTACAGGATGTATACCGAGGTCATGAATATGAAAAGGAATACGGGACTGCTGAAAACCAAAACAGTTCCTCCTTTATAAGCTGTTTATCTGTATCTCAGAAACGGTATCTCCGCTCATGACGAAGTATATCTCACTGTTGCTGCCGGAAGCGATAAGAGCGCCGTTGAATTCATCAAGACTGCCGTAAGCAGACATTACCTCAGCTCTTGATGAGCCGACTTTAATGCCCTTGTCAGTGGAGTGATCTCCGCCTGTGATAACGATGTCATAGACATACTGTATACCGCCGTTGGAATAGCACTCGAACTTTATATCAGGATATTCATAGACGAATAATATATCTCCTGCGTCACCCTTCGGGATACAAGCCTCAGCCTCACTCTGCATGAATGAGCCGCCCAGTTCTGAGATGAACACGCTGATAGGCTGATCGATATCAGCTGTGCTGAAGGTCTCTCCGGTGCTGCTGCTGATATTGTTTATTGGCGGAGCCGGATCATCCTGAGGCTCAGCAGGTGTACCAGCAGGCACATCAGGTTCATCATCAGGATCTATCTTTGGTACTTCAGTAACTACCTCAGTTTCATCAGCAGCCTTTGTGGTAACTGTCTCATCCTTCTTTGCAGTAGTTGTGGTAGTCTTCTTATCGTCCTTCTTGCCTGTAGTTGAAGAAAGGGCAGTTGTAGTGGTAGTCTCCTCCGACTCAGAAGTTGCCTCAGTTGAAGAAGTGGTAGTATTGATGTCAAGGATAACATCTGAGCTGCTGCTGTCCTTATCCTTTCCGCAGGATACAGCAGATGCCGCACAGAGTACGGCTGCTGTACAAATAGCTGTAAGCTTAAAGTTCATGAAAAATGCCTCCAAAAGAATTAGTTAAAGCTTGGGTAGATATACTGTCTGAATGTATAGCCGTTACCGGTGTTTCTTCCTGCGCTGTCATAGTTATTGGGAGTCTTGAGGAAGGAGTCGGTAACTCCGTAGAAACCGTTGCATATATCGTAATTGAGCCATGAGCCGTTGACATATACCTGATTCCAGTAGTGGTCACCTGTACCACGGCCTGTACCATAAACGATACGGGTCTTATAGCCTGCCTCCTGATAGAAGAGCTCTGTAACAGCGGCCATATAGTAGCATACCATATATCTGTTCTTCATAGCATAGTCAGCAAAGTATGACCAGCCCATAGACTGTATAGTTGCCAGTGACTTTGTATCCTCAGTATGCTTGTACTTGCAGGAAGCACAGAGGTAGTTATATATAGTTGAAATGCCTTTTCCGATAGTATTTATAACAGAGGCAGCCTGCTTCTGTACTGAAGACATGGGCTTTGCGACTCCGTTAGCATCGATATTATATCCGTCTATACGGGTATTCACAGCCATTTTTCCGGTGGATGTGTCGAAGTAGCGGCGCACTCCTGCAATAGTCTGCCAGCCTGTCTGCATTACACCGTCAGTCTCACGGAAGTAGTAGGTGCCGTCATCAAGCTTTATAAGTCCCTTCTGTACCTTTCCGTCTGCTGCAATGTAGTACTTATTTCCACGGATAGTCTGGCGGCCTGTGAGCATATATCCATCATAGGTGAAGAAATATTTGTCATCGCCGATATAAGTCCAGTTATCGTGCATAACTCCGTCAGAAGGGTCGAAGTAGAAGGTGTGGCCGTCATATTTGAGCCAGCCTGTATGCATTTTACCGTCATTATTGAAGTAATACTTCTTTCCCTCACTTGTATACCAGCCTGTAACAGCCTTTCCGTCCTCACCGAAGATGTACTTGCTGCCGTTTATTACCAGGCGGCCCTTTACCATTTTGCCGTTTTCAGCAAAGCAATAGATATTGCCGTCGATATT
>AUXO013675740.1_pt1 | contig 10779 bp, 11 predicted proteins | sample 768731 | NCBI WGS metagenome assembly AUXO01 (sample SAMN02715735, study PRJNA202380) | gut metagenome | biome: sheep rumen | host: Ovis aries | place: New Zealand: Palmerston North
TTTTGTTTCATTTCGCCGATACGGTAGTCGTTTTCTCTTGTATAGGCTTCAAGATGTTGCGTGTGATATTCGCATAAATAAGCGTTACCACCGCCGCGCCGCCGTACAGCGTACTTATTAACGCCGATATTATTGCAAGACGGACAAGAGCATTTCGGCATTGTATTGTTTCCCATGATTTTTTATCTCCTTTTAAATAATTTTTTTAATTTTTTAAGGCTTTTTAAATCCTTATTTATACCAAAAAGCTATTTTTTTATAACTTTTTGGCATAGTATAAAGATTCAATTATTTTCGTATTCAATAATAAATCTTTTTAACGGCATAGGCATATTTTTGTATAATTCCTTGCAACTAATTGCCTTGATAAAATTATAAAATTCGGCGCGATCCATTATTCTATCGACGGCATCAGTAACATCAAATTCAAGATAAGACTTAATAAAAGAAATTTGTTTAAAAGAATCGGAAAGCGGACTTTTTTCAAAAACGCAAGTGTCCATTAAGGCGCGGCCTTTTAAAATGTCCCCTTCTTTGAAATCATAAACGCAAGTTAATTTAATGCGCATTTTTGTTTATCTCCTTTTTTAATAATTTTTTAGCTTTAAAAAAGCTTTTTTCGGCCTGTTTTCTATTATTTTTTGTATTTTATTTATTATATAGTTTTTTTTCAATTTCAGGGTAATTTTCTAAAGCATAACTTAATAAGTCTTTTTCATATAGTGAAAATCTAACTTGTCTATGTGTGGCAAGCGTTTTATATATGCGCTTTGATAAAGAATAATATTCGCTGTTTTCATCTCTTGCCGCACATTCAATATACATAATATGTAATTCGTTTTCAGTCCATTTCTTATTATTTTTCATTGCTTTTTACTCCTTTTTAATGTCAAAAAACGGCGAAAAGTAATTTAAAATATAATTATATGTATCGTCTCCCCGTTTCCCGATTGCCTTTTGATTTTCAACAAAATTAATAAAAAAATTATAAAGATTATCAGGAATGATGACTTTATAATAATGCGCTGTTATATTTTGTTTGTTTTCTTTATTTCTGAGAGATAAAGAAATTGCATTTCTGTAAATATGGACTGTTGAAAAATCTTTATCGAAATTGATATACATTTTTATTCTCCATTCCGAAAACAGGCCCAAAAAAACATTTTTAAAGCTTTTACAGCCTTTTTAAGCCCTTTTTAAATCGTCTCGCAAAATAGGCAAGAATACCATTAAAAAGGGCTTAAAAGGGCTTAAATTGTCAAGGTACAGGCTTCAAGGATTTACAGGCTTTCGGCGCTTTCCGCTCTTTCCGCCTCTTTCGCTTGTGGGCTCTGACCAGACGCGCGGACAAGTCTACACGCGAACACAAGCTAATTAAGGCGGACGCTACTCGCGCCCCCGGCTTAACCTATTCACTTTCTAAAAGTACAGGGGTCCCGATGTAGGATTAAATCCTACAATCACAATATATCACACGCGCGAAAGAAGTTATAAAAATCTTTATTTTTCTTTATTTTTTATATGTTTTTATATTAAAAAAGTTATGTTAAATTTTTGATTATTATAAATTGGTAAAAATAGGGTTTTAAAATCAATAAAAAATCAATAAAAACTACCACTTTTTGCCCTAAAAAGTTACCAAAAATTTTTTGTGCAACAAGACCAATGATTTTGAAAAATGAAATTGATTTCTTGTGTATATTGTATAATTAATATAAAAAAGTTATTAAAAACTAATAAAACTAATAAATATAATAACTTTTAATATAATAAAAAAGCGTATGTCAAAATAGACAAATAATAATAAAATAATAGATTGTCTATTGTATAATTTGACGATGAAAATAATTATTCATTTTTTAATTGAATAATGAATAATTACAAAATCTTTTATTCATTTTCTCCCTTCTATTCCCCCTTAAAAATGAATAAAATAACTTTTTAAACTAAAACATGCCCCTTTTTAATGAATAATCGCGTTTTTGTTCACCTAATATTTATTCAAAATCGACTTTGGACTTTCCGAGTATAAACATACTACTAAAGCCGAAACGCGCTAAAAAGGGCTTTATTTTGGCTCGACACTTTAGTATATTAAAGTTTGATCGATTTTAGAGCCTTGTTCTTTATTATAGTAAAGTAATAAAGTAATAAATGGATAACGATTTAGTATGGTAAAGTGTAGATCGTTATAATTTAATATAGTAAAGTGGTAAAGATGTAAAGTGTTAAAGGATTAGCAATTTAGTGTAGTAAAGTGGGAAGATGGAAGAGGAAAAAAGTTTGGTGATTTAGTAAAGTAAAGTGGTAAAGTAGTATAGTGGTAGTATAATAGTGTGATAAAAGATTAATGATTTAATGAAGTAAAGTATTAGTGTGATAGTGTGGTAAAGTGGTTAAAGTGTAGTGGTATAAGATGTTGTTATGTTATGTATAAGATTTCGTTATATATCGCTTGACGCTCCGCATAATTGCGCGCGCGAGGGGCAAGGCGACAGAATGAATAAATATATATTGAAAAATGAATATTTTTGTATTTTCGTTCATTTTGCAAAATGACATTATTATAAACGCCCTTTTTCTTGATTTTTACCATATAATTATTATTATAAGGTGAAAAAAAGCTTGATTTCATGCGGTTTTAAGTCAAAAAAGCATAAAGAGCCTTTAATGCTTTAGTGTGTTAAAGCAAAGGGGGGATAGTATCGGACAAACTTCCAAAATTTGGAAGGAAAACACGGTGGAGTACTTCCAACACAACCACACTTAACCTTTACCACTAAACCTCTACCACTACACTTTCAACCCATTCTACCACAAGACTTTTCTGATTTTTTTCAACACTTTTTATATTTTTGTTGAAAATTCATATTTTATTAACATTTGACTTCTGATCTAAATTATGGTATAATATCACCACATATATATAATATAAAAAATTAAATAAATAATTGGGCGCAGGATGAATGAATGAAATGAATGAATCCAAGACCAATTTTTATTTAATTTTTTGTCAGGGTGTGGGGCTGACAAGCCCCTCCTATATTAATTTTTATAATATTAAAATTCGTTGATATTACTACATTTTTTCTATTGGTAAAATAATTTTTGGATAAATTGTGGTTCAAATAGAAACGAGAGTATTATTGTACCACAAAATATCCAAAAATTTTTCAATCAGTATTTCTATAGTAACGCGGAGCGGCGAGTGAGCGTGGGCGCGAACAGCATGAATCAGTCTGAACCAAGTTGAAAAAGATATCCAAATTTGATGACAATTTGTTACTTATTAAAAAATAAATTTAATTTAAAAAGGAGGGAATGATATTAATAAAATTATTAGGAATGAAGAAGAGTTCATTGAGAAGTTAAATAATATTAAAGGGCGATCTTTAACTTATAAACAAATGTGTGAATTATTAAATGAGCCTATTAAAAGTAGTGATTCTAAAAAGAAACAAATTGAAGAATGGCAATTATTCTGTAATATAGATATTAGTAAAAATCCTACAAGATATATAGTATTAGATGTTTATAATGGGAAAATAGAATTATTAAAAGAAATTAATAATAATAATAAATATCAATCTATATTTGAAGGGGGATTATATAAAAGATTATTAGATAATAATAGTAAACCTTTATATATTTCTAATATGGAATTATTATCTTTATTTCATGAAGTCAATGAGAACTTCAGTTATAGTTGTAATACAGGATATATGAGTTTATTAGGGGGTAATTACAATACTTTAAATGAAATGAGCCAAATAGTTTATAAGATATTAAAAAGATGGACTTCAAGAAGAATCGCCCAAATGGAAGCAAGAAAGATCATCCTTGTTAGAAAAGGTTTTAGATTATATTCTAAGACTAAAGGCGGGGCTATTATTATTACCAATGTTCAACCTAATAGTGAAATAGAAAAAATTTGTCAAGAAATTTACGATAAAGCGGCTAAAGAAATTATGCCTGATAGTTGGGCGGGGGAATGGGTAACAGCTTGGAGATGGGAAAGATTTGAAGAAAAAATAAAAGAATTAGTTATTCAATATTTTCAAGGTGAATATATTGATATGAGAAGTATTAATATTATATCTCCTCCAAGAGAAGAATATTTAATTAAAAAATTAAATGAAATATATGGGGCTGTGCCTGAATTAAATAAAATTAATGAAGAAACTTGTAGAAAATTATTAACTACTACACAATTAAATAAATATACGGGGCAAGAAAAATTAGATTTAATAAATTTAACTATTAAACAAAACCCTGAAATTTCTCTTAAAGAAAAAATTAAAAATAAAAGAAAAGAATGGAAATAAAAAAAGAAGAGGGGGTTAATCCTCTTCTTTTTTTTAATTATATTTTTTTGGAGTAAAATTATTAGGAGCAGTTTTATATTCTTCTTCAAGTACACTAAAATTTGCTTTACAGCTTTTACATGGCTCAACAATCATTCTACTCATTAATTCGTCCCAATTATTATTGTCATCACTTAAAGGAGCATAAATACAATCGTTGCAACAAATATATTCATCTTCATCATTTTCATCATTTTTATCATTTTTAAAAATGAACTTTTTTTCATCACTATCATCATCATTAATTGCACACCAAATAAATCTTAAATAATTAATACTATCTTGAATTTTCTCTAAAGCATCTTCTTTATCATTCCAATCGTCTTTTTGTATCTTATCCATTAATGATGTGAAATGCTTTTTCCAATAGTGCCAAATTGTTTGAGGCATTGTTGAACCATCTAATGCTGCGCCCACTCTAAAATTATGAAGGGCATCTCCACTTTCAGCCGTATATTTCCTATTTTTTTCTTTAAGAGTATTGAGACTTATTTTATCTAATTGATCTAACAATAATTCAAATTTTTCTGTAGTCATATTAACCTCCTATATTTTTTGCCTTATGGCTTTTATATTATACCATAAAAATTTTTATTTGTCAATATTACACAAAAGAGAACTTGACATTTTAGTTAATTTATGGTATAATATGGCTATAATAAAGCAAGAAGAAAGGAGGGCAAATGGTCTGGGAAGAAATGTCCTATAATAAATATCCTGAATTAACCATGACGGAAAGATTGAGAATTGAAACTGAATCCGAGCCTGATTTTATATATACAATAATTGAAACAGGAGAAAAACAATTAAATGAGTTTATCCAAGCAAATTTATTTATATTCGATTGATACTTCTTATTTATATGAAGAAAAAGAAGAAGTTATTCACAATAGATTATTAAAACTATACGAATTAAGAAAGATATTAAACAATAAAAATATTACTGATAAAAATATTGTAGAAAATGATTATTCATTTTGGAAAACGAATATTAATAAATTAATTGCACAAGAAAAAGAAGAACTAACTATTTTATTAAATGAAAGAAAAGAAGATCACACTCCAAGAATATTAAATGAAAATAAATTAAAAGATAAATCTATTATTACTTTATTTGATAGTGTTCTTACTCGTGCATTAAATTTAAAAGAGGGCGAATTGACAACAGAATTATTTATTCTTAATGTTTACTTCTTTCAAGTTTTTGAAAATATGGTTAAAGATGGTTTTATTTACCAAGGGGAAAAATATGTTTTCTTTAGTGCCTCTGCGGGGCAAATAAGAACAAAACGAGCAGTTTTTATAAAAGAATCTTCTTATAATAAAATTAAAAATAAAATAATGTGCGGTTTATCTGTAGAAGATATAAATAGTAAAGGTGGCATTAATCCTAATAAATTTCTTGCTTATTTAGCCTTATGTAATAGTGCTACTGATACTTGGGAAAATTTTGATATTGATAAATCTATTGTAGTAGATGATTTTGAAACTAATATATATTCACAAGTAGATTATATAAATGAAATTGATTATAGTATAACTCGAAAAGAAATGGAAGTTAATGTGCCTCATACAGATGGTTGCGGTATGATGCTTGAAGAAAAAACTCGGATGGTAAGATTACCTTGGGTTAAAGGGTTAATGATAACTTTTCCATTTGATAAATTTATTAAAGAAAAAAATGGGAATAAAAAAATTTATGATATATATGGAAAAGAATATGATATTTTAGAAGATAATATAAAGTATATTTTTACTAAAAGTCAATTTAAATTATGGAAATATTATTCTTCTTGGGATGAATATAAAAAATATTTTAAATTATATCAATGTGAAGCCGCTTTCTGTAATATAGAAGAAAATTATATCCCTAATTCTACAATCAATTATCAAATGCTTCAGACTTTAAGTGATATGACAGATGAAGAAATTGATAAATTAGTAAAGAAGACGAATCAAGAAATTTTAAAAATAGGGAATGATTTTCAAACTACTATGAGATTATTAGGGGCTACCAATTATAATTCTAACCCAAATTATTTCCAAAAAAGTTTAATACTTTACCCAGAATTATTTAGAGATACTTATCACAAAGAGATATTAAAGCAAACACAAAAGAGTTATATTAAAAAAGCTAAGGGTGGTAAATTAGCCGTTGATGGTAAATATCAATTTATTGCTCCTGATTTGTATGCTTTTTGTGAATTTTTATTTTTAGATGATAATGATCCTAAAGGGCTATTGGCAGATGGGGAAGTTTATAATAGCTTATTGAAAGATAAAAAAGAAGTGGCTTGTTTAAGAAGCCCTCACTTATATAGAGAATGGGCTATTAGAACAAATAAAAGAAATGAAGAATTAAATAAATGGTTTGGAGTTACAAAGTGTTTATATACTAGTTGTCATGATTTAATTAGCAAATTTTTAATGTTTGATGTAGATGGAGATAAAGCTCTTATTGTTCAAGATAAAGTTTTAATTAATGTTGCCAAAAGAAATATGAAGAATATTGTTCCTTTGTATTATGAATTAAGGAAAGCCAAAGGCGGTTTTATTAATTCAGAAGAATTATATGAAGGAATGATCCATGCTTATACAGGAGGGAATATCGGCCCGATTAGTAATAATATTACTAAAGTATGGAACAGCGAAAATATAGGGCAAGAACAACTTAATGTTGTAGCTTGGTTGTGTATGTATAATAATGCAGTTATTGATTATGCTAAGACCTTATGGCTACCATCCCCACCAAAAGAGAAATCTGATATTATTAAAAAATATACAAAAAATAATGTGCCATCTTTTTTCAAATATGCTAAAGATAAAGAAGATCATCAAATTGAAAAAATTAATAATTCTACAATGAACCGTATTTCATCTAAAATTTATGATGGTAAAATTCAATATTCAAAATCTATTGGAAAAATGGATTATAGAATGTTAATGAATAAAGAAAGTAATTTTACTATTAACGAAGTGCCTATTATAGAAGCTTATAATTATTATACTTCAAGATGGTATTTTATGTATCATACAGATGATAATTATGTAGATGACGAATATATATGGGCATTTAAAAATATTCGAGATGAATTATTAAAATTAGGAGAAAAAGATTTTGTAATAAACACTTTAATTGCTTATTGTTATACTGTTAAGAAGTATTCTAATAAAAAATTATTGTGGGCTTGTTTTGGAAAAGAAATCACCGAAAATTTAGAAAGAAATTTAAAAGAAGATAATCGAAAAATTTGTCCTGTATGTGGTAAAAGGTTTACTCCAAAAAGAGGAGAGCAAGATATTTATTGCTCAAATGAATGTTATTGCTCTAATAAAATTTTTACAAAAATTGAAAAAATGTGTTGGGTTGAAAACCCTAAAGTCGTTGCGCTACAATAGTTTAGAAAAATTTAAATATAAAAAATTTTTAATGATTAGGGAGAGACAACAAAAAGTCTCATATATCGTTTATTAATTTAAGGAGGAAAATATGGATATTATAAGATGGATAGAAATCATTATTTCAATTTTAGCTGGTGTTGCGGCAATTATTCCTCTTATTATTAAATTGGTTGCCGTTATGAAAGAAAGTGCAGCAAAAGGAAATTGGAATAAAATTGTTTCTTTGCTGTTAGAACAAATGGTTGAAGCAGAAAAAAATTATACAGAGGGTGCAGCTAAAAAAGCATGGGTTTTAAATCAAATGAGAGTTTTAGCTAAATCCTTAGATTATAATTATACTGAAGTTGAAGAGCAAAAAGTTTCTGAACTAATTGATGCTATTTGTGATGGAGCAAAAATTATTAATGTAGGACATTAAAACATATTAACCGTCTCTGAAAAGAGGCGGTTTTCTTTTATTTAGGAGGCAACATGACTATACAAGAGGCAAAAAATAAACTTATTAATTATGCGCAAAATGAAATAGGTTATCATGAAGGGGCGAATAATTATAACAAATATGCTCCATTATGGACAAAGGCAGGAGGATGGAACGCGCAAAATCAACCATGGTGTGATTTATGGTATGATGTAGCTATGATTGAATGTTTTGGTCTTGACCTTGCATCTAAACTTACTTATCAACCGATTGGTTCTTTCTCTGCCTTATGTTCAGCAAGCGCACAATTCTATAAGAATAATAATGCTTGGCATACGCACCCGGAAATTGGCGATCAAGTATTTTTCTATTCTGGCGGTGCAATAAATCATACAGGACTTGTGGAAACTGTATCGGGGAATTATTTTACTACAATTGAAGGGAATAGTTCAGATATGGTTGCAAGAAGAAATTATTATGTTGGAAATTCCTATGTAGCAGGGTTTGGTAGACCAAATTGGGTCATTTTTCAAAATGGGGTAAATATCCCTTCGAGCACACCCAATTCTTCAACAAATTCTTCACCATCAAATAAAAATGAGAAAAAAATTTATCCTTTAATTAAAAGATGGAGTTCTAATAAAGTCGCTATTAGAGCCATGCAAACTTTATTAATTAAGCAGAATTTTAGTTGCGGAAAAGATGGCGCGGATGGAGATTTTGGATTTAATACTTATGAAGGATTAAAAAAAGCGCAAGTTACTGCTCATTTACAAGTGGATGGAGAATGTGGTGATTATTCTTGGTGCTGGCTTATTACTGGGGGAACTAATGGAGAGAACCCTCCTATATTAAAAAGAAGCACAAATGTCTCTAAAGCTGTTAAAAGTGCACAACAATTATTAGAATTAAATGGATTTCCTTGTGGGAATTGCCATGATGATGGTGAATTTGGTAATGATACTTATAATGCAGTTAAATCTTTTCAACAGAAAGTTATGCGTATTACTCCTACAGGAGAAATTGATTTAAATACATGGAAAGCTTTAATTGGTGGATAATATGAAAAAGAAACATACTAAAACCAATATAAAAAAATTAGGCACAATGGATTTGATTTTAATTATTGTAGGATTCCTTTTAATTAGTTTCACAATTGTTATGATATTATTATTTAAGTTATATGGGAGTACTCCTGATACTTTAATTACTTGTGTTTTTGCTGCGTTAGCTGGTGAGTGCGGAATAATGGGTTGGATAAAAACAACTAAGGAACGACGCAAAGAAAGAGAATGGCAACTTGAAGATGAAGAACGACATAAAAATAAAGAATCTGATATAAAGGAATAAAAGGAGAAAATAATTTGCAATATATAAATAATATAATTAATACAACCAATGCTTATGAAAATAAAGAAATTGGAATACAAGATTGGGTGTGCCAATTATTAGGAGAAGATTATCGTAATATTTATTCTGACGAATATTGCCGTCGTGCTGAAAAGATTTTCTCTTTATTTATTAATAAACTTTCAGAAGAAAATTTAAAAGATATAAATTATAATGAATTAGATATTATAAATGAAAAAGAAGCTAATTTAAAAAGAGAAAAAGAAAAAATAAAGCAAGAAAAAAATCAATTAGCCGAAACTTATAGATGGCAAGCTAGAAATGAATTATTTCAAGAAAAAATTATTAATGCTATAAAGAATTTACCTGATCTTCAAGTTGAAGAAGTTAAAAATTTAAAATTTGACAGCGATATTAAATTGAATTGTTTTTCTCAAAATACAACTGCCCTTTTATGCCTAAGTGATTTTCATGCTGGTAGCACTTTTGAAATTAAAGGAGCTTTCGGAGAAACTATTAATAAATATAGTTTTGATATTATGAAAGATCGCATGTATAATTTACTTAGAAAGATAAGTAAAGACGCTTTAGTGTGTGATGATATGGTAGTTGCTATTTTAGGTGATGCTTTTGAAAATATTCTAAGAATGTCTAGTTTGACTAAATTAAGAGAGCCTGTTCTTGACACAGTTATTAAATTTAGTGAATTTTTATCTTTGTGGATAGTTGATTTATATAATGAAATAAAAGTTCCTATTAAAATAGTGTGTGTAGGAGGCAATCACGATGTTCAAAGACTTTTAGGCGAAAAACCTAATTTAGAAGAAGAAAATTTAATGAAAATTGTTGTGGAATTTTTAAAATTAAGATTAGAAAAATATGATTTTATTAATGTAGCCAATTATACTGATACAGCTATTGAAAATATAAGAGGGTCTTCTATTTTATTTCAGCATGGGAAAGATAAAGATTTATCTACAACTATTAATTATTTTGAGAATTTATATAATATAGAATTAAATGAGATTTATTCAGGGCATTTGCATCATCCAGAAAATAAAACAATTGGTATAAGTAATTATGGGGATAGACAAATAAATCGAATAGGGTCTATATCTGGTGTTGATCCTTTTGCTAAAAAATCTAGAGTAGCGGCTCGTCCAAGTGCTTATATTGCTTTATATTCTGAAGAAGGTAAAGGATGGAATAAAACAATATATTTATAAGAAAGGAGAACAAATGGTA
>AUXO010645693.1_pt1 | contig 10777 bp, 10 predicted proteins | sample 768731 | NCBI WGS metagenome assembly AUXO01 (sample SAMN02715735, study PRJNA202380) | gut metagenome | biome: sheep rumen | host: Ovis aries | place: New Zealand: Palmerston North
TGTTTCGATAGCCATGAACAATGGCATTTGTCACAGCTTCTGAAATCACAGTTCTTAAATCCGCCAATTCCTGTGCTGTCGGATCTGCCGGAATCAAAAACGCAGATAAAGCCGCTCTGGCAAGTGATTCGTTGGAAGAAACTGCCGGGAATACGCATTTGAATTCATTTGTGATTTTCATGAAATGACCTCCTTCGGGATGATCGTCCGGATTTCTGCCAGTCTGTCCATTCCTGCCATACGGAGCATTCTGCCGATATAGGCAGAGGGCTGCTGTAAAATAATTTTGCCTCCCATAGGATGCAAGATTTTATAGCGTCCCATAATCAGGCCGATTCCTGAACTATCCATGAATGTGACGTTCTGAAAATCCAGAATCAAACAACGGGGCATATGTGCATAGACAGCTGCATCAATTTCTGTCCGGAGGTTCAGACTGCTGTGATGATCAATTTCTCCGGCAAGCATTACAATCAGCTGTTCTTTGTCTGCATGATAATCAATCTGCATAAAACAACATCCTTTCCTGATGATGCTTTTATTATAGCATAATTGATTTGTCAGATTATGTCAGAACTGGGCAGGAAGAAAAAATAGCAGAATTTTATTTCCGGAATCTTCCTAGACTTGACATATTCCGGAAATGTGGTATAATAAATATAGTAAACGGGTATACTGCTCCTGAAAGGGAGTGAAAAAATGCTTGGTGAATATCATCCGCCGGAGGAGGAACAGCCGGAATCAGAAGAAAAACAGCTGAATGAATCAGAATTAATTCAGGATATCGGAAGTATTCGGCCACAGAATGCAAAACATCTGATTCATTGCCTGACAGTGATCGGACAGGTAGAAGGGCATTATGAGTTATCAGCGCAGAATAAGACAACCAAATATGAGCATATTATCCCGGCTCTGGTTGCGATTGAACAAGACAGAAGCATCGAGGGACTTTTGATTTTATTAAATACTGTGGGTGGAGATGTAGAAGCAGGCCTTGCTATTGCGGAATTGATTGCAGGAATGCAAACGCCAACCGTTTCGCTTGTGGTAGGCGGAGGACATTCCATTGGTGTACCATTGTCTGTGAGTGCAAAAGTATCTTATATTGTCCCGTCCGCTTCTATGACAATTCATCCTGTTCGCATGAATGGCATGATGCTGGGTGTTCCGCAAAGCTTTTCCTATATCGCAAAGATTCAGGATAGAATTATTGATTTTGTAACTAGAAACAGTCATATTTCAGATGAAAAATTCAGAGAGCTGATGACAAATACCAAAGAGCTGGCTACAGATGTTGGCTCTGTAATTTCAGGCGCACAGGCTGTAGAGATGGGATTGATTGATAAAACTGGCAGCCTTAGTGATGCGATTTCAGAATTATATCAATTAATAGAAGCAAGTCCGGTGCGTTATCCGGATTAAGACAGAAAAAGGCGCAGTTGTGCGCCTATTACATAATAAGGATAGGAGATTTTTACTTATGTCATTATTAGACGCAATTTTGCAGGGAATTATTCAGGGACTGACGGAATTTCTTCCGGTATCCAGTTCAGGGCATCTGATGCTTTATGCACATATTTCAGGAAATGAAGAGAGTGAAAATAATTTTTTATTTTCAGCGTTTTTGCATTTAGGCACATTGCTGGCGACATGCTTAGCATTTAAAGATACCGTAGCTGCATTATTCAAAGAATGCATTGAAATGCTGAAAGATCTGTTTACAGGGAAATTAATAAAAAAAGGCTTAGGCTCTCCGGAACGCAGAATGATTTATATGCTGATCATTTCTCTGGCGGTACTCGTGCCATTTTATTTTATCCGTGATTTCATCGAAGGCATTGCCGCTGAACATCTGATTGCACTGGGATTTTTCTTCCTGTATACCAGTTTTATTTTATTTCTGTCAGACAAATGTAAGGATGGAAAGAAAACCCCTGCTACCATGACATGGAAAGAAGCGTTGATTATTGGCTTATTTCAGGCCGTTGCGCTTCTGCCGGGCGTATCCCGGAGCGGATCAACGATTTGTGGGGCATTGTTTGTGAAAACAGATCGTGATACAGCTGTGAAATATTCTTTCATGCTGGGCATTCCTACGATTTTAGCCGGATGTTTGGTAGAAATCAAAGATGCTGTAGAAGCCAATGCATTGCCATTCAATGAGATCCCTATGTATATGATCGGCTTTATTGTGGCCGCTGTGGTCGGCATTGCCGCTATCAAGTTAGTAGATCTGCTTGTCAAGAATAATAAATTTAAATATTTTGCAGTTTATACACTGTTATTAGGCCTTGGCGTGATCGGCTGGAGCATATTTGCAAAATAAGCTGAGGTGATTGCAGTGACAAGAGCAGAAAACAGAGCATTCATGAAAGATTTCTTTGAGCGTTATTATCAGAAGCTGAGAAATAAAGATATTATCTATGTGAGAAGCATCGGCATACCGCCCGAAATGCTGGAGGATGGTGCAAATCCTGCGGATGAATGGAATATCTGGAAGCTGTTTTCCTCAACTGTTACAGATGATGACATCACAAAGCTGGAGAAAACATATCATATCCAGTTGCCGGAATGTCTTAGAGCATTTTTCTCTGTGTATCATCATAGATTTGATAACTGCATTGGGAGAAATGATATTCATAATCCGTTCTGGACGCTGAAACTTGCCTATACGCATCAGCTTGCGGATAATGGTTATTTACCTTTCAGCTGGGACAGTGAAAGCATTTTTATTCGTTGTATGGATTTATCTAATATGCCTGATGAAGAAGCCTGTCCCATCGTGGAAATTGATCATGAACCTTTTTTTGATTTGCAGTATGATGCTGAAAATGAAGGCAAACTCATTCCATATGAAGCACTGAAAGCATTGATGCGACCCGTTGCAAAAAATTTTTATGAATATTTGCATCTGATCTATGATGATAAAATGGATTAGCATAAAAGGAGGTTCCCGTGGCAGAGAAGAAAGAACAGAAAAAATCCGGCGGTCAATCAAAAGCAAAATCTAAAAAAGAACAGCCGGAAGCAGAGAAGCCTGCTCCTAAAAAATCAAAAACTTCAATGCCGGCTGCGCCGGAACTTCCCGAAGAAAAAAAAGAACCAGAAAAAAAAGATCTTTCTGGTCAGATGTATTCTGTACTTCTATTTGCTGCCGGAATTCTCAGTTTATTGCTGATTTTTGTGCAGGGAAGTGCCATGTGGAAAGTTCTGCATGAAGCCATCAAAGGCCTTTTTGGTATCCCTGTGGTTTTGATCCCGGCAGGTTTCTTCTGGTCAGCCTATCAGATTGATCAGAAAAAAGAAAGGCAGAAACTTCGTAAATATCTCAAATGGTTCGGAATCAGTATTGCATTTTTCTGCTGTTTTATTGAAATCATGTTTGGAAGAGGCAGAATTTTAAATTATGATTTTCTGGGCTGTTTTGCAATGCTTCGATCAGAGGGCATTGCCTGGCAGGGCGGCGGAATGCTCGGAGCATTATCCTATCCGATTCTGAAATTTTTCGGAGATGTCGGCGCAAAAATTCTGGTTTGCCTGATGCTATTTGTCAGCATCATGTTTCTGACTAAGAAATCATTATCAGAATTATTTGATCTGCTCAAGAGTCCATTTCGAGGAATGGCCAGCCTGATCCGGGAAGAAAGAGAAGAAACTCGTCTGCTTCGGGAATATGACTATGATTCAATGGATGAGCTGGAATATGTAGAGCCTGACAGAAGTCTGCTCTATGAGCAAGAAGCCCTTGCCATTGCCGCACAGGCCGCACAAAGGCCAGCAGCTCTCCCTGATATGACTTCTATTGATATTCCCATGCAGGAAATACAGGAATTTTCTGAAAAACAAAATAAAGTAAGAATCAGAAGGAAATCAGGCCGGAAGCCGGAACAGGAGGGACAGCTTCCGCTGTATCCATCATCTGAAGCTGTTCCGGAATTATATCAAATTCCTCCGGTAACTCTTCTGGATGAAAGCCAATCTCATGGAAATGATCTTGTTTTGCAGCAAGAACAGGAGAATACAGCAGAACGGCTTTATGATATATTCAAAAGCTTTGGCGTAGATGTTAATATTACACATATTGCAAGAGGGCCTTCTGTTACCAGATATGAAATTCAGCCTGCAAAGGGTGTAAAAGTATCCAGAATCACAAATCTGGCGGATGATATTGCACTTAATTTAGCCGCATCTGGTGTGCGGATTGAAACTCCCATTCCAGGCAAGCCAGCCATTGGAATTGAAGTACCAAATGCACAGAAAGATCTTGTTTCCCTCCGGGAATTACTGGAGTCTCCTGAATTTCAGCAGACAGAAAGCAAGCTTGCCTTTGGTGTCGGAAAAGATATTGCCGGAAATGTGATTATTGGCGATGTTGCCCGAATGCCTCATATGATCATTGCAGGAGCAACCGGTTCAGGGAAATCTGTCTGCACAAATTCGATTATCATGAGTATTTTATATCATACCAGTCCCGAAGATGTCAGATTGATTCTGATTGATCCTAAAATTGTAGAATTCCGTGTCTATAATGGAATTCCTCATCTGCTGATTCCTGTTGTGACAGATCCTAAAAAAGCAACCGGAGCACTTTGCTGGGCAGTACAAGAAATGATGCATCGATATGATATTTTTGCAGAGCAAGCAGTTCGTAATCTCGAAGAATATCAGCTGCTTTGTACGCCAGAATCCGGCTTGAAAAAGCTACCGCAAATTTTGATTTGTATTGATGAACTGGCGGATCTGATGATGACAGCATCCAAAGAAGTGGAAGAAGCCATTTGCCGCCTGGCACAGCTGGCAAGAGCCGCCGGAATTTATCTGATTATTGCCACACAAAGGCCAACAGTTGATATTATCACCGGTTTGATCAAGGCAAATATTCCTAGCAGAATCGCACTTTCTGTGATGTCACAGATAGATTCCAGAATTATTCTTGATTGCGGCGGTGCGGAAAAATTGCTTGGTCAGGGAGATATGCTCTATCTTCCCAGCGGTCAGCCGAAGCCTATCCGTGTACAGGGCTGTTATATTTCTACACAGGAAATTGAAAGAACCGTCAGCTTTATCAAGAAACAGACTGCAAAAACAGCTTATGATAAAAAAATTATACAGGCTGTTGAGGAAATGGCTGTCACAGATGAAAAAAAATCTAAAAATCCAGAAGCTGATGCAGGACAAACAGATGAACAATTGCTCGAACAGGCAATTGAAATTGTTGTATCTGCTGGACAGGCATCTACCAGCAATTTGCAAAGACGGCTACGCATAGGACATATCAAGGCCGCCCGGATTATAGATAAAATGGAAGAAATGGGCGTGATCAGCCCTTATGAAGGTACAAAACCACGGAGTGTGCTAATCACCCCTGCTGAACTCGAAGAATATCGAAAAAACAGGAAAGGAGCTTGAGTTATGGCTGAAAAACATCAGATTCCGGAAAATGCCGGAAATTCTAAAAATAAAATTATTTATAGTATTGTTGTGGCCATACTCTCAGTAATTGCATTGATCAGCGGGCAATATAGTACACAACATACACAAGAAACCCCGGAAGATCCTGTTTCACAAGTGCCTGTTTCAGATGCAGAGTTTCAAGTGCATGTGATAGATGTCGGACAAGGGGACAGCATTCTGATTTCAGCAGATGGACAAACCATGTTGATTGATGCCGCAGAATCCAGCGCATCCGAGAAAATTATAAATTATCTTTCAGCGCAGGGGATCACAGAACTGAATTATGCTGTTGCAACGCATATGCATGCGGATCATATTGGCGGATTTCCGAAAGTATTTGCCGCTGTCAAACCGAAAACCATGCTTGAACCTGTTTATCAGGATTCTTTGATCCCCACAACAAAAACATATGAGAAATATTTGGATGCTGTCGAAGCCACTGGCGCAGATTATCAGGCACTCAAAACTGGTGATAGCTTTACCCTTGGCAATGCACAGATTACTGTTCTTGCGCCAGTTTCTGAACATGCATCATCATTGAATAATACATCATTAGTATTGCGTGTACAGTATGATGATATTATATGCATTTTTACTGGCGATATGGAAACGCCGGAAGAAAAAACGATTCTGAATACAGTAGATAATGCTCAGCTTAAAGCCACATTTTTGAAAGCTGGTCATCATGGGAGTGATACTTCTTCTGGAGAGGCATTTTTGGAACAGGTCAGACCAGAATATGTGGCAATCTCATGCGGTGTAGATAATAAATATGGCCATCCGGCACAAAGTACACTGGAACATTTGGCTGCTTATACAGATCAGGTATATATCACAGCTCAGCAAGGAGATCTTGTATTTCTCTATGATAAAGATACAAAATCTTGTAAGATGCTGACCAATGGTAAGGGGTAATTATATGCTTTTTTATAGTATTGATCGTTTTGAAGGCGAATATGCCATATTAGAACAGAATGATGCATTTTTCACAGTCCTGAAAAAAGAACTTCCGGAAAATGCTTCTGAGGGGGATCTTCTTGCATGGGAAGACGGCTGGCAGATCCGGAAACAAGAAACAGAAAATAGAAGATATGCTTTGGCAGAACGTCGCAGAAGAATGCTAAGGAGAAGATCATGAAATTATTAATCATTGGCGGAGGTGCAGCCGGATGCTTTGCGGCAGTTCATGCGGCCACAGCTGGGCATGATGTGATATTAATCGAAAAAAATAAATTTGTCGGCAAAAAACTCCGGATCACGGGAAAAGGCCGCTGTAATCTGACAAATAATTGTGATCAGGAAACACTCATGCAGAATATTCCACACAATGCAAGATTTTTATACAGTGCCTTTGCGGCCTGTTCTCCTCAGGATGTTATGCAATATTTTGAAAATCTGGGTGTTGCACTCAAAACAGAACGTGGCCGTCGTGTATTTCCTGTGAGTGATCAGGCTGCTGAAATTGTGGAAGCATTGCAGAAAGAAATGCATCATCAGCATGTAAAGATAATTCATGATCGGGCACAGGAACTCATGATACAAGATCAGATTTGTCAGGGTGTCCGCTGTGAGCATGGCGTTTATCATGCAGATAAAATTTTTCTCACCACTGGAGGGGCAACTTATCCGGCGACAGGATCAGAAGGGGACGGCTATCGCATGGCAGAAGCGGCAGGGCACAGCATCATGCCTTTGCGGCCTTCTCTCGTGCCGCTTGAAACATTGGAACGTGATTGTGCCGAAATGATGGGCATTTCCCTCAAAAATGTAAAGCTGACACTGATGAAAGAGCAAAAATTGATCTATGAAGAACAGGGAGAATTGCTGTTTACTCATTTTGGCCTTTCAGGGCCTCTTGTGCTAACTGCTTCTGCACATATGGATCAGGATCATGGCTATCAGATTGTGATTGATCTAAAGCCTGCGCTTACGATAGAACAGCTTGACAAGCGTCTGCAAAGAGAGATTGCAGAAATTCCCAATCAGCAGCTTTCTAATCTATGCCGCAGATTAGTACCATCTGGGATGATTATGCCATTATTAGGCCGGTGCGGTTTGCCGCCATATCTGAAAAATCATGCATTGACAAAAGTCCAGAGAATGCGGCTTTGTCAGGAATTGAAACATTTTGATTTTACCATTCGGGGAACACGCCCTTTAGAAGAAGGCATTATTACCAGAGGGGGTATCTCCTGTAAAGAAGTAAATCCCAAAACAATGGAATCTAAAAAAATAAAAAATCTGTATTTTGCCGGGGAAATTCTGGATATTGATGCTTATACCGGTGGTTTTAATTTACAGATTGCTTTTTCAACAGCATTACTTGCTGTGAAGAATCTCTCATGAAAAGATTGACAAAATCAGAGAAATATGTTATAATAAATTATGATGCAGAATCATGTATTTCAGAAAGGAAATGCGATCATGAAAACAGTCAACATTGCCATTGATGGCCCCGGAGGTGCGGGAAAAAGCAGTATTTCAAAGGCAGTTGCCGCAGAACTTGGTTATATTCATGTGGATACGGGTGCAATGTATAGAGCAATTGGCCTGTATGCCCTGAGGAATCACTGTTCTGAGCCCGAACAGATTGCTGAACATGTCAAAGAAGCTGATATTTCTTTGAAATTTATCGGCGGTGTGCAGCGTGTATTGCTTTGCGGTGAGGATGTGACAGATTATATCCGGAGTCCAGAGGTCACTATGACAGCATCCAAAGTTTCTGCTGTGCCGGAAGTCCGGGCGCATCTGCTGGATTTGCAGAAAAAAATTGCCGCAGAAAATAATATTATCATGGATGGGCGTGATATTGGAACGGTAGTGCTTCCCCATGCAGATTTAAAAATTTTTCTGACAGCATCCCCCGAAGAACGTGCCAGCCGCCGCTATCTCGAATTGCGTGAAAAACCGGATTGCCCGGATTATGATCAAATTCTGAAAGAAATTCAGAAGCGTGATTATGATGATATGCATCGGGATATTGCACCACTCTGTCAGGCTGAAGATGCTGTTTTAGTAGATACTTCTGAAATGGGCTTTCATGAAGTAACAGAATTTATTCTGGATCTGATCCGGAAGAAATTAGAATAACGGTGCAAAGGCATGATGTATTTCTTAGCAATGCGCCTTGCATGGCTTGCGCTTCATATCTGGTATGATCTGAGAGTGGAAGGCCGGAAACATATCCGGCGAGATCAGAAATATATTTTCGTGTCTAATCACAGAACAAATCTTGATCCGGTGCTGATTGCAATAACTGGATATGGAAAATTTCGGTTTATGGCAAAAAAAGAGCTGTTTGAGGGAAATAAAGCATTTGCCGCTTTGATCCGTTGGCTGGGGGCGTTTCCTGTAGATCGTGGAGCGGGAGATATGTCTGTGATTGATACCTCTGTGCAGGCCATCGCTGATGGAAAAAATTTGTTGATCTTTCCGGAAGGTACAAGAAGTAAAGACGGACATGTTGGACGTGGAAAATCCGGTGTGGCACTGGTTGCAGCAAGAGCCCATGCAGATATTATCCCGATTGGCATTAATTTTCAGGATGAAAAATTGCATTTTCGCAGTAAAATCATTGTCAGAGTAGGCGAGCCTATTCCGGCCTCTTCCCTCCCAAAAACAGAAAATCTTTCAGAAAGAGAATTACTCAAAACACTCCGAACGGAAATCATGCCCCCTATTATGAACGGTATCAAAGCATTGGTAGATGAACCAAAACAAGAATCCTGACAGAAAGAATGTGATAGCATGAAAATCAAAGTTGCCAAATCTGCCGGATTCTGTTTCGGTGTGGATAGAGCTGTCAAAATGGTATATCAGGCATTGGAGCAGGGAAAGGCAGTTGCAACATTAGGCCCTATTATTCATAATACAGATGTTGTCAGCGACATGCAGGCCAAAGGTGCAAGAATCATTCAGAACGTGTCTGAACTCCGTCCGGGAGAATCTGTTGTGATTCGCTCTCATGGCGTGGAAAAATCTGTCTATGATCAAATTCATTCCCTGGGAAATCCTGTGATTGATGCCACTTGTCCATTTGTCAGGCGCATTCATGAGATCGTTGCCAGAGAAACCGCAGAAGGAAGCTTTATTTTGATCGCTGGAGATGAACAGCATCCTGAAGTACAAGGCATCATTGGTCATTGTGAACAAAATTATTTCGTTTTCAAAGATGAATTTGTGCTGAAAGACTTTTTTCAGAATTTAGAAAAAAACTTTTCAAAAAAGCTTGCAATTGTTGCTCAAACGACGTATAATAATATAATATGGGGAGAGTGTTTAAAAGTTCTTCCTGAACATGATTTTGAGATAAAAGTTTATGAAACCATATGCAGTGCTACAGAACAACGGCAGTCTGATGCGGCTGCCCTAGCTGCGGAATCTGACTGTATGATCATTATAGGCGGAAAACATAGTTCTAATACGGTCAAGCTTTATGACATCAGCAGACGCTACTGCAAAGCCTATCATATTGAAAATGCGAACGAACTGAACACTTTAGACCTGGCCGGCAATGTCGGCATTACAGCCGGGGCTTCCACACCGGCATATATCATTGAGGAGGTACTTAATACCATGGAAGAAAATCTGAACAAGAATCTGGAAACAGAGGAGGACGTGGCTTTCGATGATGACGCAATTGATGCATCATTCAAAAAGCTGAAAAATAATGACAGAGTGACCGGCGTTGTAATGTCTGTAGATAACACCGGTGTGCAGGTGGATCTCGGCGCAAAACAGACTGGCTTTGTTGCTGCTAAGGAACTGACGAATGAACCGGATAAAAAGCCTACTGATCTTGTAAAAGTCGGTGAAGAGCTGGATCTGATCGTGCTGAAAGTCAGCGATGGTGATGGAATTGCTACCCTTTCTAAGAAAAGAGTTGATGCTCTCAAGGCACAGGAAGAAATCACAAAGGCCAAGGAAGAGGGCACAATTCTGGAGGCAGAAGTCAGCAAAGTAGTCAAAGGCGGCGTGAATGTGTTCTATCATGGAGTCCGCATTTTTATTCCGGCTTCTCATACAGGTTTACCAAGAAATGCAGAGCTGGACGAGCTGAAAAACAAGACAGTCAGATTTATGATCATCGAAGTGCCGGAACACAGAAGCAGAAAAAGCCCTGTCGGCTCTATCAGATATGTAAACCGTCAGGAACGCAAGGCCGCTAAGGCAAAATTCTGGGCTGAAGCAGAAGTAGGCAAAGAATACGAGGGCGAAGTGAAGTCTATCACAAATTATGGCGTGTTTGTAGATCTGGGCGGTATTGATGGTATGGTGCATATTTCCGAACTGTCCTGGAAGAGAATCAAACACCCAAGTCAGG
>AUXO012376423.1_pt1 | contig 10777 bp, 8 predicted proteins | sample 768731 | NCBI WGS metagenome assembly AUXO01 (sample SAMN02715735, study PRJNA202380) | gut metagenome | biome: sheep rumen | host: Ovis aries | place: New Zealand: Palmerston North
ATAAGGGGTACGTTGAGAACGGATTTATAGTAGATTTGACCCATGCCAAAAAAACGTCAGAAATTATTTATGAACTTTCTCGCATTTTAGACATGCAAGAATCTAAAGGGAAGCAAATTTGCCTTAAACTCGGAAACATAGATTTATCAAAAAATGAACTTATCAGTATTAAAACACTGATAAATCTTATGGAGTCTACTCTTGAATTTATAAGCACAGGATCTGTGGTAACAGTTGAAGCTGCTAACGAATTAGATATTAAAATCAGCGAATTTACTAATGAAATTAGCGCACCTGTTTTTAAAACAGAAGAACAAAAATCTGAAGTTGAAGGAGCATTGGATAATATTTTCGGAACGATTGAACCTGAAACAACAGAAACTAAATCCGAACAAGAAGATGTTGTAAATGTTGTTAAAGAAAGCGAAGATATTATAAAAAATATTGAAAAAGAATTGGAAGAAGAAGACAGCGAAGAAATAAGAGAATTAAAATCAAAATCCGAAACTTTGCCAACTCTTTATATAAGAAGAAATATTCGTTCAGGACAAAGCATATCTTCTGATGGTAACATTGTGATTATCGGAGATGTCAATCCCGGGGCTGAAATTATTGCAAAAGGAGATATTACCGTTTGGGGGATTTTGGGCGGAATTGCGCATTCAGGCTCCGACGGGAACAGTTATACAACAATCAGGGCACTAAAATTGAATCCTGTACAAATAAGAATCGGCGATGTTTTTGCTCGTCGTCCTGACACTGTTAATATCCCGTATGTTCAAAAAGACAGTTATTATATTCCTGAAACGGCTTTTGCACATAAGGGAAGTATTATTATAAAAAAATTACATGATGAAAATTAAGGAGAAACATAAATGAGCGGAAGAGTAATTGTTATTACATCCGGAAAAGGCGGGGTCGGTAAGACCACTACAAATGCAAATATCGGGACTGCGCTTGCTCGCGCCGGTAAAAAAGTTGTTATGGTTGATACCGATTTAGGGTTGAGAAATCTTGATCTGCTTTTGGGATTGGAAAATCGTATTGTTTATACAATCGTTGATGTTGTTGAAGAAAGATGTAAACTTAAACAGGCACTTGTAAAAGACAAAAGAAATCCTAATCTTTGCCTTTTAGCCGCTGCGCAGACAAGAGATAAAACAGCAGTAACAGAAGAACAATTAAAAGATATTTGTGATGAATTAAAACAAGATTTTGACTTTGTTTTGGTTGATTGTCCGGCAGGAATCGAACAAGGATTCCAAAATGCAATTGCAGGCGCAACAGAAGCAATAGTTGTTACTACTCCGGAAATGTCTGCCGTTCGTGATGCGGATAGAATTATCGGACTGTTAGAATCTAAAGAAGAAATTAAATCTTATAAGCTTCTTTTAAACAGATTAAGACCTAATATGGTTAAAACAAATGATATGATGGGCGTTGATGATGTTATTCAAATTCTTTCCGCTGAATTAATAGGGATTATTCCGGAAGATTCTGAAATTATAACATCAACAAATAAGGGCGAACCGGTTGTTAATGATGAAAATTCACTTGCCGGCCGTGCTTACAGAAACGTCGCTCGACGTATTATCGGAGAAGATGTTCCGTTTATTGATTTTGAGAATGAAGCTAAAATGTCAACTAAAATTAAGAAGTTTTTCTCAAAATTCCTGAAAAAAGGAAAGGAGAACTAAGATGAGCGAAAACATTTTTACCGAAATCTACAATAAAATTTTAAGTCTGTTTGGGCAAACTGAAGAAAAAGAAGAATCAAAAAATGTTGCTGTTAACAGATTGAGAGTTGTTTTGATGCAAGACAGAACAAATCTTACTCCTGAAATTTTACAAAGAATGAGAGCCGAATTGGTTGAACTTTTATCTAAATATTTAGAAATGGATAAAGATGCTCTTGAATTAAATCTTGAACAAGACGGTGAACAGATGGCCTTGATGCTTTCAATTCCTGTTATTCGTGCAAAAGACGAAGACGAAATTGAAGCAGCAATAAAAGAACAGGAAAATTCAGAAAAAGAAGAATCGGAAGATGAAGAAAAAACTTCTGATGAACCTTGTGAAGATGAAAATGATTCTGAATCTGAAAATAACGAAGAATCAGACAAAGAAATTGATAATAATGACTCTGAAGAAATAGAAAATTCATCAGCAGAAACCGAAGAAGAAGAAGAAGAAGAAGAAGAAGAAAATTCTGAATATATTGTTGAAGAATCAGAAGATGAAACTACTGATTCAGAAGCTAAAGATAAAAATTAATCTTTTTTCATGTTATACTTTTGCATTTTAAAGCCTTTCATATTTTTGGGGGGCTTTTTATTATATTTATGCTAAATTTAAATTATGAAAAATTCTTTAATTTCAATATTTTTGATAATAATTTTGGGGATATTTTCATGCTTTATTACTTACCAAAATCAAAAAAGTGAAGTTTTAGAAGTTTATACTCCGACAAAATTCGGAATTGATTTAAATAAAGACAAAATAATAAATACTGATAAAGAAATAATTTGTGCTGATGGAATTGAAAGCTTTTCACTTGAACCTTCAGAGGATTTTTTAGATAAATATGCGAATAAGTTTAATTTATCAAAAATTGACATTATAAATATGGGTTATTTAGCACAAGAATTTTCACAAAAAAATATTCTGCATAAAAAAGTCCATTTAAAATTAACAAACAAAATTTCAAACGAATGTAAATATGCAGATATTTATTCTGACAATACTAATTATAAAAATTTACTTGCACAAAGCGGATTTGGGGTTTATAACGGAGAAATTTTAAACAAAGATAAATATGAAAAAGAATTAAGCAATTCAAAAAAATTAAATCTTGTAATTTTAAATCATCATTCAAATAAATATCATACTCTTGATTGTGAATACGGGCAAAAAGCACATGATAAAGTAATTTTACCAATAAGGTACCTTCCGAATGATTCAAAACCATGTAAATTTTGCCATAATTTTGAAAACAAAAAACACAAAATTTATAAATACAAATTAAACACAGATATTATAAACCTTCCGAAACTTCCTCCACCCGAAATTACAATAACAGACGGGAATATAACGATTTATCATACAAATTTTACTCAGCATTTAAAACCTGATTCTTTGTGCAAAACAAATGAATGTATTGCGTTGATTAATCTTATAAACAATTCAAAAGAATCAATTGATATTGCAATATACGGTTATGACGAAATTGCCAATGTTACAACAGCCTTAACTAACGCCAAAAAACGCGGGGTAAATATACGGTTTATTTATGACGAAAATATAACAAAAAATCAGAATTTTTATAAAAGTAATGACATTATAAAAAATCTTTCATCTGTTTATCAATCTGACAGTGAAAACACCATCATGCATAATAAATTTGTAATATTTGATGATTCTATTGTATTTACAGGGTCAATGAATTTTTCAAAAACAGGATTCAGCGGTTACGACCAAAATGATACAGCCGTTATAAGATCAAAAGAAATTGCCCGATTATATAAAAAAGAATTTGAACAAATGCTCGGGGGTAAATTTCATAAAGCAAAATCTAAACACAACAATTCCCATATCTTCAATATAGGAAACAGCATTGTAGAAATATACTTTTCACCTCAAGATAAATCTGCAAAACGAATCGTACAATTAATCAATAATTCTCAAAAATATATTTATATGCCTATATTTTTAATTACGCATAAGGATATTTCAAATGCATTGATTCTGGCAAATAAAAAAGGAATAGACGTAAAAATTATTATGGATTCAAACAGCACATTTACAAGAAATACCAAACATGAATTTTTAAGAAAAAATAATATTGCGCTTAAATGCGAAAATTATGCAGGAAAACTTCACTCAAAATCAATAATTATTGATGATAAATATGTAATTATGGGCTCTATGAATTTTTCCAACAGCGGAGAAAACAAAAATGATGAAAACATGCTTATCATAAACAATCCAAAATTTGCAAAAGAATTCAGGCAAGTATTTGAATATTTATGGAAAATGATTCCGGATAAATACCTGAAATATTGCCCCAAAGCAGAAAGTCCCGAATCTATCGGCTCATGCTTTGACGGCGTAGATAACAATTTCAACGGTTTAATTGATAAACAGGAAGCAGTATGCAAATAACTCCGTTCAACATACCGGCTGATGGCAAAATGCTGTTATAAAAATTATAATATATTATCTGTTATGCATTTAGAGCTTGTTTTTTGTTTTTGTATTCAACAAGGCATTTTGCTAATTGATCAGGACAGCTTGTAGGTTTTGGACCGCAAAGAATTCCTGATAATTTAGAAATAACATCATCTATACTCATTCCTTTTATCAGACTTTTTATTCCCTGCAAATTTCCGCTGCATCCGCCGTAAAATTCACTGTCTAAAATTTTGTTATCTTTTATTGCCAATTTAATTAATTGACAGCAAGTCCCTGTTGTTTGATATTCAATAATTTCAGTATTTTCCATTTTTATTAAGCTCCTTTATTTTCTATTAACTTTCTTCCTGTAAATTTATTTAAAAATTCAGTATCAAGATTATTGGCAGTATTATTTACCTGTTTATCTTGCATAGCTTTTTTCTTTGCTTCCCGTCTGTTTGTTAAGTATATATTAAGTTTTGGTATCCCAAATCCCAAAACAAGACCTGAATACAAATACCCTGATAACTGTGCAATTGTAAGAATTCCCAGTTTTTTCTTTGCTATTTTATTATCAGCAACAGCTTTCATCATTTGAGAAAAATTCAAAGCGTGCCCTTCTTTAGTAAATGCATTTTTGCCCAGAATAGAATGTAAAACTTCATCTCTGGTTTTTAGAGTTGATTTTGTAATCCAATTGATAATACCTTCACCATCACGCTTAATAAGGGTAGAATCCATGCTTTGTGCTACAAGTTTTTGAACAAAATTTCCTAAAATTAACCAGTTTGCAAATCCTAATGTATCTTTTATTGCAGATTCAGTTAATTCATTTTCATTTCTGGCAGCTAAAAATCTTGAAATAATTGTCATACCGTAAATAAATTTAAATTGCTTAATTGTTGGAGTAAATCCTTTAAATTGAAGGTTTTTAATCAAATCTTTAGGATTACCTATTGTGGCTAAAACACCTCCGCCAAATAATGCACTGACTAATCCTTTTTCAATTTTAAATTTTAGGGAATTATCTTTTTCTCCGCCGCCGACAAAACTTTCTTGTCCGGTCTTTCTCTTAGTCAAATAAATATTTATCGGCTGAGTTGCCATACCAACGGCTGAACCTATTGCAACACCCCATAATGAGCGTTTTAAGTTCATCTTCTTAACTGCTTTTAAGAATACATTTTCCGCAATATTCGGTTTTTCTAAGAAAGTCTTTTTAATAGAATCTTTTGTATAAAGTTTTGATAATTTGTGAATATTTTGCAAAATAGATTCAATATCATATCTGCTTGAATGAATTCTTTCACCGGCTTTTGCAATAATACGGAAATTGTTTTCGATATTATTTTGTGCAATTAACAAATTTTTAGCATCCGCAAGTCCTTGTTTACTGAATTTTGTTGAATCAGACTTAATTTCTTTTTCTAAAATATCAAGAACTTTGTCAATATTTTTGTTTTTAAAGTTTAGCCATTTTCCGTTTTCGTCAGGACTTAAACCTTCATAACTTTGAATTGTTTCTTTTAAAAATTCCCGTAACGGATTTATGGAAGAATCAGCTTTTGCAAGTTGAAGTTTTTCACTCCAAATTTTACTTGTTAAATCAAGTGTTTCAGAATCGGCAAATACTTTTCCTAATTTAACATCATTTTTCCCTAAACCAAATTTTCTATTTAATGCAGTAGCCAAAATCAACCCTGCAACTGTACCATATAAACCAATTGCAGAATCATTGATTGTACCCATACTTTCACGTCTTAAGGTTTCAACGCCGGCATCTGTTCCTCTTGAAAAATCAGTTATTGTTCTTGGCAACACCATACAACCTAAATCAACAGCATTCGCGCCCCAGGCTTGATTTGTATTTAAAAACCTTAAAGTTTCATCCAAAATACCTGTAAATTGGGGGTTTCTATTTTTTATTGAGGGTATGTTTACGTTGTTTTCTACTTTCATTAAATTATGCCTTTTTTTCTTGTATTAGTTTAAAAGAACTAAATGCCGGAGATTTTAAATTTTTGCTAAAATTTGCAGATGGTTTGTTTAATTTTTCAAACTTTTCTTCGGCTTCACGTTGTTTCTTTTTATTTGTTTGAGTTCTTGTATATAGCGGGATAAATATTCCTAAAGATAGCAGTGAGAATGCTAAATTCCCAAGCTGGCAAATGGCTCTGAGATTTACACTTGTTGTTTTAAGGTTGGCATTAGAAATTGCTTCAAGTTCGTCAGTAGATTTGATTGTTGTATGTTTTGCCCATATCCAAAGTTTTTTGAATATATTCGCATCTTTAGGCGTTTCTTTTAATTTGTTTATAAGAGTAATTCCTTTTACTTTTTCAATCAAAGTTGCAATGGCTTTTGCAGCATAATCGCCTAAGAAATAAAAACTTGAAAATGTTGCAATATCTCTTATAGTATTTTCTTTCAACTCATTTGAATCTTCTGATGCGGCAATTCTGCTTGAAAATGTTGCTGCAGAAATAATTCTTGCCTGATCCATTGTCGGGAATATATTTTTAAACTGAAATAATTTTAAAGACGGTCTGTCCAAAAACATCGAAAGTCCTGCAACAGCCCACATTAACGGTACTGCAAAGAATTTTTCAGCAGTCAATTTCTTTTGTTCATTTGGGGTAAGCTTTCTTTCATTGTCATCATTATATATAGGTGCCCCCTGACGTCCGGACATTTTGTGAGTAATCCATCTGTTAATAGGTTGTGCCGCAATAGCAAGCGGAATTATAATTCCAAGTCCTGCAATACTTTTTGCATTTATTAATTTGTTTAATTTTGATAAGTATTTTGATAGTGTACTTTCTTCTTTAATACCTTCTTTAACTATACCGTGGAGCATATCCGCTGCAGATTCACAAATATGTTTCAAATTACTTGTACTAAATTTATCTTCACCCACAAATCTGATATTTTCAGATATTTCAGTTTTTGAAACAAGGTATTTATAAAATTTTTGAGCATATCCGTCTTCAGGAGTTTTGCTGACAACATTTTTAGCAAAACTTCTCAATTCTTTTTCATATTGTTTATCTTTATCAAAAATTGTTTTGAATTTCTTCAAACCGCCTTTTGTAATATCACCGTTTACCCCTTCAATATCATTGATGAGGTTTTTCATTGTATTGAAAACTTTTGTTTCTTGTGATTCTTCGCCGGAAATCGAATAGTATTTTTTAACTCGATCTAATGCTTCACTATTTAACCATGAAGTTGTTAAATTAGATTTGTTAAACATTCCCATAATAGGTCTGTTTAGTAATTTTGCTGCCCCGATTACTATAAAACTCGGAATTATACAGTTAATCAGTAATCCGGAAGATTCTCTTCTTAACGCTTCAAATCCACCAAAAATATTTAATTTTCGGTGTTCATTTCCATTTTCATCTTTTTGTTTTGAACCAATAAATGTTTCAAAAAAGGTTCTTGGCAAAATTGCGGTAGTTAAATCCAATACGGCAACATTAATCATAGGATTCTGTTCACATTTTTGAATCCCTTTAATCGCCCAATTAGTCAAACCGGTGAAATTTACATCTTTCCGGCCTTTATAAATCGGGGCATTATTCTTTTTTTCTACACTACCTAATTCAATTTTACTAATCATAACAATTGTTTTGCCGAATATGCTTTGATTATAAACAAAGCACAACACATGTAAAAGCACTGAATTTCAAAAATTGCCTAATTTCGGGCAAATGTAAAAATTATGTAAAGATTGATTTCTTATTTTTTTTCTAAAAATGCATTTTTTAAAAAGTTTTTTTTGAAATTATTTAAAATTTTTGTATGATAATTATATAAAATCGGATAATTTAGCAAAAATTTACCTTCGAATTTTTTGTAAAATTTTATTAAGATTTTGAAGATTAAATAAATAAAATACTATTTCATTCCAAAAATCGACTGTTTATTGTATTTATTTTATAAGATTTAATGTAAAATCGAAGTAGGCACAACAGCAAAATAAAAGAAAATTAAAAATGAAAGAATACAGGACAAAGAAAAGATTAAAAAAAGGATATAGAAAAACACCGAATTCAAACCCTTATGAAAATTACCCTAGACCGCGAAAAAATAATTCACCGTTCGGGAAAATTTTAGCATTAATGATATTAATATTTTTGGGTACTTTATTAGGGATAGTTTTATTATCAACAAACAGGGAAAATATAGATAAAGTACTTGGTCAAAATACATTTTTAACCAAAATATTAGACAAAATAAGTTTAGGTAACGGTTCAAAAAAATCGGAATTTTCTTTCCCGTTTGGGCCTAAAAGACGTAATATCCTTCTTTTGGGGGTAGATTCAAACGGCGCGGATGCTGATTTATGGGTCGGAACAAGAACTGACACCATAATTTTGTTAAATATAGACCCGAGAACAAAAACCGTAAATGCTTTAACTATCCCAAGAGACAGCAAAGTTTATCTTCCGAACAACATGGGAACACAAAAGATTAACGCAGCCCATGCTATCGGTGGGATTAAAATGACAGTCAAGACGATTGAAGATACTTTAGGTGTTAAAATAGACAGGTATATTATGCTCCATGATGAAGGAGTAAGAGCAATTGTTGATGCTTTGGGCGGAGTAGACATTTACGTTGAAAAAGATATGCACTACAACGATTATTCAGGGAAACTCCATATTAATTTAAAACAAGGACAACAGAAACTTACAAAAGATAATGTAGTTGAATATTTAAGATTCAGACACGATGCTTTGGGTGATATTGGCAGAACACGCCGTCAACAATGGTTTTTAAGAGGATTATTATCAGATTTGAAAAAGCCTGAAACAATCGTAAAAATTCCGGGGTTAATTTCTGTTGCAAACAAGTATATTAAAACAGACATGTCCCCATACGAAATGACCCAATATGCAACTTTAGCAAGAGGGTTTGATATGGATAATATAGAAATCGCAATGCTTCCCGGAGGCCCTAATCAAAGCGGTTCAATCAGTTATTGGATTTTAGATCCGGATAAAACACAACAAGTCGTAGACAGACTCATTTATCGACAAAGACCAAATGACGGAAAAGAATCTTATAGTGCAAGTATAATGAGTTCTCCGTCAAGAAAACAAGATGCAAAGGAACTTAAAACCGCACTGGAGAGTGCAGGAATTAATGTCAAATGTACAGGAACAGTAAATTCAACACATTCACAATTTATTGCACATTCTAAATATGTAACGGTTGATTATTATGCCCTGTTAAAAAAACAGATTCCTCAGGTAAAATCTAAGCAATTTGTCTATGAACCGTCAAATTATATGTGCGCATCAACAGATTTTACTATAGTTTTGGCAGGTGAAAACCAATAAAAGGAGGTTAAAAGTATGACAATTCCAAGTTTAGGCGGAGGTAAAAACGCAAAATCGTTTATTAAAATCTTAAATACACCCGCAACAGATTCCTCGATTGTAGATTTGGTAAACGAACACACGGATCCTGAATTAGTTAAAGATTCAGCAATTTCGCAAAGCATTCAAGAAACTGAAAAAATTTCCAATTCAGAACAAATTCAACAACCTGAAATGATAAATAACCAATCACATGAAGAATCAGTTCAAAACTTTAGAAAAGAATATGAAAGAATTCTTCATAATACCGTACTTCCTGCAATTGCGCCTTATGAAAAAGAAAGAAAAACAAGATTTACGGCAGCTTTAATAAATGCAATTATTTTTGGGATTTTAGCTGTTATAACATATTTCTATGTACCTGTTGAAGTAGACAGAGACGGATATTTAACATGGGGGTGTATCGCTATTGCCGGTGGTGTTTGGTTTTGGCTAAAAAAATCTTTTGAACGCAAAATTAAATCAAAAATTATGCCAAAATTAATGAAAGCATTCCCCGGTTTTTACTGGCAAAAAACACAGGCAATTTCTACTGAAGAAATTGATAATATCAAAATTTTTCCTAATTCAAAAAAATGCACTAAAAAATTTGATGATGCATTTTTGGGCAAATACCGCGATGTTGAAATAAATATCGCAGAATGTGAATATGAATTGGGCGGCGGTAACAATAAACAAGAAATCTTTAACGGTGCTGTTATCAGATTAAAAATGAATAAAAATGTTGAAGGTTTGACTGTTTTAAGACCGAAAAAAATAAATTGTAAAGACTTAACAAAACCTAAAAAGGATAAAAAAGATCCGGTTGAACCTATAGCATTGCAAAAAGTTGAACTTGAAGATGTTGAATTTAACAAGAACTATAATATTCACTCCACTGATCAAATTGAATCAAGATATTTGCTTACAACAGGATTTATGGAAAGATTTAACAAACTGAGCTTTGCATTTCATTCAAAAGGCACATATTGCGTATTTTTTAATAAATACGTTTATATTGCACCGCATGTAAAAGGAGACTTATTCGGACTTTTCAGTTTAAGAAAACCCGTAACTGACACAAAACAGTTTGATGAAATGTTTAACCAAATAGCATCAGTATTAGAATTGGTCGATTACTTTAAATTAGACCAAAAATTAGGATTGTAAAAATTAAAAACATAGTTTATAATAATGGTGAGTTAAGAAATGAAAGGAGATTTGTAAATTATGGTATT
>AUXO014077163.1_pt1 | contig 10777 bp, 5 predicted proteins | sample 768731 | NCBI WGS metagenome assembly AUXO01 (sample SAMN02715735, study PRJNA202380) | gut metagenome | biome: sheep rumen | host: Ovis aries | place: New Zealand: Palmerston North
CCAGCGAATCCGTATATCATTATCACCACCAGTGCGTCGAAAAACTGGGAGAGGGTCTGGTGGCAACCATGTGGGATAAAAAAGACGGCCACATAGAGGGCTTTGAGCACGAAACCCTTCCGGTATACGGAATCCAGTGGCATCCGGACAGCATGGGGAACCGTGGAATTGATGTGTTCCGGTATTATAAAGAAGATATTCTGGGAATGGAGACAGTGAAAAAATATGAGAAAAAAGATTAAAAGGTGCATGGCAGTTATGGTCGCCGGCGCCCTGTTGATCAGCCTGCTGGGCTGTTCTTCCGGAAAACAGGAAGGAACAACCGTGGAGCAAGCATCAGGGAATGAAGCATCCACCCTGGCAGAGGCCAGGAAGACTGAGGCGGTGACAGAGCAGAATACAGAAGCGGTACCGGAAGGAACAACGGAGAAGGCGAAAAAGAAGAAGAAAAAGATGAAAAAAGAGAAGAAAAAAGGAGAGGGCTACGTGATCGCCATAGACGCCGGCCATCAGGCGGAGGGCAACAGCGAGCAGGAGCCGATCGGGCCTGGCGCTGATGAAACCAAACCCAAGGTTTCCAGCGGGACCAGCGGCTGTGTCAGCGGACTGGATGAATATGAACTGACCCTGATCCTTGCAAAAAAACTGCAGAAGATCCTGGAGAAGGATGGATATGAAATTGTCATGATCCGGACCAAGCATGATGTGAATATCAGTAATTCGGAGCGGGCAGAGATGGCAAATGATGCGAAGGCAGATGCCTTTATCCGCATTCATGCTGACGGAACGGACGATTCTTCGGCCAAGGGAGCCATGACCATCTGTCAGACCGAGGATAATCCCTATAACAGTGACCTCCATGAGAAAAGCAAAGCCTTGTCGGAAGCAGTACTGGACTGCTTGGTTGAGGAGACCGGATGTGAGAAACGATATGTCTGGGAAACTGACACAATGAGCGGGATCAACTGGTGCCAGGTACCGGTCACCATCGTGGAAGTAGGGTTTATGTCGAACCCGGAAGAAGATGCCCTTCTTGCCACGGAAGACTACCAGGACAAGGTAGCGAAGGGAATTGCCAGAGGCATCAACCGCTATATCAAAAAGAACAAAGAAAAAAGCTGAAGAAGAAACAAAAAAAAGACAGCCAGTGCTGTCTTTTTTTAATCTGATATTACAAATGGTGTTACATGTGGGAAACCAGTTCCCGGATGCAGCTTAAGTCCTTTTTCTCCTGCTTTGTCATGACCTCATGTATGATATCTTTCTGGTAGGTTCGGATGGTGTTATCTTCTGCTCCCATATAAATATCAAGAAGGGAGAATAATCCCTCAAACTCTTCGGTGTTCATGTGGCAGAGCTGATGCTGGATTGTATAGATCTTCTCCAGGTGCTCCGAATCTTCAACCTGGTCGAGTTCCTGCATGATCAGGCTGCGGTACATCATCTTCATCTTCAATGCTTTTAAGTGCTCAAACTCTTTTACCTGGGCTTCCAGTGTCATGATCGATAACCCCCTTCCCCATGGATTATTATAAGTTTAATCAAACTTATTATAGTATAGTTTTAGAAATATTGCATCAAAATAATTATAAAAAGAATCTGTAAAACCTTACGATTTTGTGACGGGGGGCAATCGGGGCAGTCGGGGGACGCCGATTGGTGTCCTATTTTATCGTAGGAAAGCCATTCTGGTCCAGGTAGATGTTAATGTCATTTAAGTTGTACATTTTGTTGTGAATGCAAAGGATAATCGCAGCATCGCGGGGGTCTTTCGGGTAAAGGATTCCTGCCTGCCCGATCTCCAGTGCTCTCTGGATCTCCTCAAAAGACATTTTCCCGGAAAGACAAAGTGCCAGAATCTTATCCCTTGATGGTTTGCGCATGCCGCTGAGAATCTGGTAGCCATAAGTACGGTCGAGAAGACTGTTGCTTACCAGTTCCTTTTTCGTCAGCCCGTGCTCTTTGATATACTCTTCAAAATAGGATGAAATCGTCTTTGGAGGAAGGATATGATGCTTTGCGATATAGCTGTCATAATCTTTCAGAGTCATTGACTGGAGGACCTTATGAAGTTCGTGTGTTTTTTGCTCTTTTTTCATGCTATTATTATAAAGGTAACTGCGGATTTTGGGAAGGATAAGAATGCGAATGGATAACAAAATGTTTCACACAGATTCTATAATTGACAGATACGAGATTCTTACTCCTCTCGACCAGGATGCCGATGTCTATCTGGTCATGGACCGACAGACCAAAGAGGTTCTGGTTGAAAAAAATATCTCGGTTCATAACCTGAACCTGTATCAACAGCTGGAAGCCCACCCTCTGAAAGGCGTTCCCCGAATATACCGAATTGAAGTGGCAAATGGTAAAACAATGCTGATCGAAGAGTATATTCATGGCCTTAATCTGAATCAGGTCGTTATCAACCAGGGGCCACTGCCAGAGGACCTTGTGGTTTCCTATATGATCAGCCTGTGTGATATCCTGGAACAGTTCCACGCCATGTCGCCCCCTGTGATTCACAGGGACATCAAACCCGGAAATATCATCCTGAGCAGCAAGGGAGAAATATACCTGATCGATTTCAATATCTCAAGAGAGTACAAAAACGGGCTTGATGTAGATACGGTTTCCCTGGTTTCCCATCATTTCTCGGCGCCGGAATCCTATGGATTTGGACAGACGGATATCAGGAGCGATATATACAGTATCGGGGCGACGATGCATTTTCTTCTTACCGGCGGATACTTAAAGCAGACTTCTTATGATGGAGTGTTGAAGGATATCATAAAGAAAACGACGCAGATGGATCCCGAGGGCAGGTATCAGTCACTTGGAGAACTGACGAAAGACCTTAGGAAGTTTGCGAATGTTCCGGATGATCAGGATGCGGCGGCTGCCGGCCTTAGGAAGGCTGATGCCACGGGCGTGACTGCATATGAAGAAAATGATTGGAAGAGCTTTCTGCCGCCTGGCTTTCGCTCCGGCAACTGGGGCAGTATACTTCTTGCCGCAGCCGGTTATGGATTGGTGTTTTGGATGTGCTTTACTATGGATATAGAATCCACCCTCAAGGGGCCTTTTTCCCTGGTGGACTTGTGGATGGAGAGAACGTTTGTATTCGCTTTTTTCATCATGGCCATCTTACTTCTTTTCAATTACCGAAACTGTCTGGACAGACTTCCCGGCATCAGCAGGATCCGGTCCAGGATTCTGAGAAGAATCCTGGGAGTTTTCATCCTCTTTTCGCTTATGCTTGGAGTGATTGTCCTTTGTGTTTCTGCTATGTCTGCGATATGAGACTGTCACCCGGATTGTTTCTGATAATTCGCTAAGATTATTCTGCCTCAGTATGCTGGCAGCAAACCAATTTCATTCCGCCTTCTGCTATAATCATCCTGAATTCAAAAACGACGGATTCGTTTTGGATTCAGGATTTTTAATTATTAGAACAGTCGGATTCAGTGACAGAAGGGGGAATAACTATGGCGAAAGAAAAACCGGAAACTAAGTTGTGTAAGCATTGCAAAACAGAGATTCCTTATGATGCGAAGATATGTCCTAATTGCAGAAAAAAGGTGAAGGGAGGCAAGTTGAAGTGGATTATCATCGCTTTGGTTGCCATCGGTCTGCTGGGTGCTGCCTTCGGCGGAAGTGGCGATGACAAGAAGGCGACGGACTCCGGCCAGGCTCAGCAGGAGGCCGTAGGGGAAGCTTCTGAAGCAACAACAAAGGAGAAGAAAATAGAGTACCATGCTTATGATGTTACGGAATTATTTGATGACCTGAAGTCAAACGCCATGAAGGCGGAGAAGAATCATCAGGATGAATACGTTAAAATTACAGGATATGTCGGGACGATCGACAGTGATGGGGCTTATATAGGTGTCGGTGCCGCGGAAGACGATTATGACTATCTGTTTAGCGAGGTCTCCTGTTATATCAAGTCCGAGGAGCAGAAAGACAAGATAATGGACCTGAGCAAGGGAGATAAAATTACCGTGAAGGGTCAGATCACCAGTATCGGGGAACTGCAGGGATATCATCTGGATATTATAGAAATCAAATAAAGGAATCGGACGCCACGCCAAGTGCAATCGGGGGACGGTTCTGTGATTGACAAGTGATCACAGAACCGTCCCCCGATTTGCGTTCCCTGTGTTTTTTTGGTAGGTATTTCAGTAAAATTGTCAATTATACTCCTTGTCAATTGTGACCAACTATTGATATAATACAATCAGCTATTTGTGCACTTTTATATTAATGCAGAACAAAAGAAGGAGGAAGAAGTTATGTCAAAATGGAAACACGTAAACCAGTGCTTTTTGGCAGTATTGATGCTGTTTGCTGCAGTATTTCTATTGCCGGCAAGCGTCAAAGCGGCTGATGGGGTATTGACCCTGGATGGGCCGGCAACTGTCGATATCGCAGAGGGAGGACAGACGGTTGATCTGACCTTTACACCGGAGGAAGACGGAACCTATCTGTTCTGGTCAAAGTCGGACCAGGATACCTATGGGTATCTGCTTCAGGATGGGGAAGAGATCAACTCTGATGATAATGGGATAAACGTTTATAACTACCTGATGCAGCAAGACCTCACTGCAGGAAACACCTACACCGTTCGTAGCAAGTATTTGAGTGAAGAACAGACAGGTGAGTTTGAAGTGTATGCATCCCGGGCTTATACCGTGACCGCTGACATGGGGCAGGAGGATAACCCTTCGGTCATTGCACCCGGAAACGGCTATATGGTAGTGGATAATCATTCAAATGCAATCGTTTATTCTTCGGATGGCACTTATTTTGATGCGCTTTCCGGGAAGGATCTTGCTCCGGATGAAAGCTATCTGAAGACCTGGAAAACTCAGGATGAAGAAGTCCTGGAATTCGGAGAAAGTTATACGATTACAAAAGATATTGTGCTGACTCCTGTGTGGGGGACAACTTCTACCGTAACCTTCAATATGGATGGCGGTGAATTAGTCGAGGACTATGATACAGACCTGATCGTACCCGAGGATGGTCATATTGTTGTAGGAAATCAGGGGGATATCTATAGCTATCCGCCGGGCGACTATACTTATCAAGAGTTTTGGGACTGTTATGATTCAGTTTCCAGTTATGCGTTTCGTAAAGAGGGGTATTATCTAAAAGGTTGGAAGGATGAAGAAGGAAATCTTCTGGAACCCAAAACGGAATATTCCGTTAACGGAACTAAGGAGCTTACTGCAGTCTGGGTTAAAACCTGTACAGTGACTATACTGCCAGGTGAGGGCAACCTTTCTGATAGTGATTATTCAGATACCTTAACCGTTCCAGAAAATGGTTATATCATGTTGGATTCAGGTGGAGATGTATACAGTTATGATGAGAATGATAACTATATTTACAGAACCAATGGCTTCTATAAGGAGAATTCTGCTCCGACAGGACTAGAAGATGCCTCCGGCACGGTTTATGGAATCGGTGAACGTATTGATATTTCTGAGGATGCCGAGTTCACAATCCTTTGGGGAGATTTGCATACGATTACGCTTAATCCGGGCTCCGGGGAAGTGGATGAATACGAAGACACTGAGCTCTCTGTTCCTGCAAATGGAACCATTGTCATTGATTCTGATTTCTCCATACGGAGTTATCAACCGGGAGCATATGACAGCGGAGAAAACTCCTATGACTATGTTGCAGCATATCCATTCCATAAAGATGGTGCTTATCTGAAGGGCTGGCAGGACCAGTATGGCAATCTTTTGTCAGTCAATGTAGAGACAGGCATTTCCCAGGACATGGAGCTTACTGCAGTCTGGGGCGAGGCCTATAAGGTAACCTTCAATCTGGGCGATGGTGAATATTATCCGGAGGAACTGGTTGTTCCGGAAAACGGCTCTATTGTGGTGAGCAGAGAGGGTGATGTCCATAGTTTTTCCGCAGGTGTTTATGAAGAAGAAGGATTCTGGGAATACTATAGCCGAGTTTATCATAGCGGTTTCAAGAAAGATGGAGCTTATCTGAAGGGCTGGCAGGACCAGGATGGTAATACTCTGGATCCTTATAAAGAATATCCCCTTACTGGGAACATGGAGCTCACCGCGGTTTGGGAGAAGGCCTATAAGGTGACCATTCTTCCTGGCGAAGGCGAGCCTCCTTTTGATGATTATAATGACACATTAATGGTACCTGAAAACGGGTACATTTCCATGAGCTCCTCTGGAGACATCTATGCTTATGATGAAAATGACGAGCAAATAGGGACAGCCTATGGATTCTATAAAGAAAATGCAACTGAGGCAGGCTTAAAGGACAGCTCCGGCCAAATATACAAGATTGGTGATACCATTCCAATTACAGAGGAATCAGAGTTTACCATAATCTGGATTGGTTATCATGCGGTAACCCTTGATCCTGGCGAGGGAGAAGCCGGAGACTGGACTCCGACACTTACGGTGCCGGAAGGTGGATATATTACTATCGATAGGAGCGGTTACATCGATAGCTTTTTTGCTGACGGAACATACAAAGATTATAGCAGCATGCCATTCAGGAAAGAGAATTCTTATTTCGCCGGATGGCAATCAGAAGATGGTACACCTTATCCAATTGATGAGAAGATAATAATCAATGAGGATACGGTTCTTGTTGCAAGCTGGGGACAGGCACACACAATCACATTCGATCCTGGTGAAGGGGAAGTGGATTACGATGGCTATACTCCAACCCTTACGGTGCCGGAAGATGGATATGTTATGATTGACTCCGAACTGGATGTCCGGAGCTATGATGCAGATGAGAAATCCATCAATTCAGTATCTGCGGAGAACTTCTATAAAGAAGATTCCATTCTGAAGGGCTGGAAAAACGAAGCCGGCGACCTGCTTGCAACAGGGGAGAAGATCTATATTAATGGAGATGAAACCTATACTGCAGTCTGGGAAGATCTGGTAACTGTGACTCTGGATCTTGACGGTGGAACCCTGGACGGCGAGGAAGATACCGCTCAGATTCGAGTGCCCAAAGGCGGCGTAATCGTCATGGATGCTTCCTGGAATATTTATTCCTACAGTGATCATGCGTTTGATGAAGAAGGTGATTATTACGGATACTTGAATAGGTTATCAGTTTATCGTTTAAACAAGGATGGCTATTACCTGAAGGGATGGAAGGATGAAACCGGCACCATCATGAAACCGGACAAAGAGAAACAGATTAATGAACCAATTACTCTTACCGCTGTCTGGGGCAGGACAAATAAGGTTACCTTTAATCTTGATGGAGGCTCTTATGAAGATGGAGGCGATCCTGTTTTAGAAGTACCGGAAGCTGGAATAATCTATCTGGGAGAGAGTTACATAGAAAGCCGTACGGAAGCTGGCACGCGGCATCAGGAAATCTACTTCTCGTCCTTCGAAAAAGAGGGATATATTGTGACAGGGTTCAAGGATTCCAAAGGCAATCCTCTGGAAGCCTGGGAATATGTGCCGGTCGACCAGGATATGGAACTGACGGTAATCTGGGGTAAAGCCTGCAAAGTGACTTTTGATCCCGGCGAAGGTGAAGTGGATGAAGATGAGGATACCGAATTAATCGTTCCTGAGGGCAGCCGTATTCTGATAAGGCCGAATGGCAGTGTATACAGCTATAATACACCAGATGCTGAGGATTGGACAAGCCGGGTTGCAGGATATGCGTTCTCCAGAGATGGCTTCTATCTGAAAGGCTGGGAGAAGGCCGGCCAGCTTCTGGAAACCGGCGTGTACATCCCTGTCACAGAGGACATGACGCTGACTGCAAGCTGGGGCAAAACGCTTAAAGTTACATTTGATCCCAACGGCGGTGAGTATGATGAAGAGAACGAAGCAGTATTAGAGGTCCCTGAGGACGGATTTATCGTTGCTTATAAGAATGGAACAGTCCATAGTTTTGTCAAAGATGCTGACTTTGAAGAAGATGATTCTTATAGGTCCATTTACGGAGGTAATTTCTACAAGTCCGGATATTATCTGAAAGGTTGGACGAAAGATGGACAGGCTCTGGAAATAGGGAAGAAGATTCCTGTAACAGAAGATATCACTTTGACTGCTGACTGGGGTCAAGTGTATAAAGTGACCCTTGATCTGAATGGAGGTCAGGAAGATGATGAACAGGATACTACTCTTAACGTGCCGGAAGGCGGATATATTTATATCCGAAGTTCAGACATCCTGAGTTTCCCTCAAGGCTTTGATATTGAGGATTATGATGAAAATGAATATGATCAAGTATGGACAGATGACATCAGTAACGGTGATAAATATCTGGAAGGCTGGACATTGAACGGAACTGTAGTAGAGAAATATAAAGAGATTCCTATCACAGAAAATGTGACCCTACAGGCCCAGTGGACAGATGCCTTTAAGGTAAGCTTTGATCCTAATGGAGGAACATTGGCATACGATGACGAGTCGATGAGCGATCTCCTGATTCCTGAGGGCGGATATATCTGTACTACCTATGGTGGACTGAGAGCCTATGATGCAAACGGAGACAACATAGACGGAAGAGGAAATGAGTATTATAAGAAGGAAGGATATGTCCTTGACGGATGGATCATGAACGGTAAGAAGCTTCCGCTTGAAGACGGCGAGGAAGGAACTCCTCAGAAATATCCGATTACTGCAGATACGGTTCTGAAGGCATCCTGGACAGAAGGTTATAAGGTAACCTTAGATGCCGGAAGTGTTGGTTTCCAGGATGATTCGGATACTGTGATAACTGTTCCAAAAGATGGTTATTTGAGTATGGGAAAAACCTGGGCAGAGCCTTCCTTCAAGGATGGAAGCGAATGTGGTTATTATAACTGGAGATTCAATTATTCCGATGATGATTTCACTGGCTGGTCCGACGGCACCACAACCTTCTATTCGGGTAGGTACGATGTCAAGGGAGATGTCACCTTAACGGCCCAGTGGGGAACCTTCGTCCCTGTGAAGAAAATCACTTTGGATCAGGAAACGATGACCATAGCAGTCGGAGAGACCAAGAAGCTCACAGCGACAGTGGAGCCGGCCAATGCAACCGATCCGCGAATCAGCTGGTGGAAGGAAAGCGATGATACCGGCAGCGGGGAGATCAAACTAGATGATGGTACTGTAACCGGTCTTAAGCCAGGCAAGGTTACGGTATATGCCTCAGATTATGATGAGGATAACGTTGTCAGCTGCGAGGTAACCGTCGTTGATTCCGCCCAGCATACACCGGTAACCGGCGTCGAGCTGAATCATTCCAGCCTGGAGATGGAAGAAGGCGACACTGCAAAACTCACCGCAACAGTATTACCGGAGGATGCGGACAACAAGGCTGTCACATGGAAATCTTCGAATAAGACAGTGGCAACCGTTGAGAACGGAACAATCACTGCTCTGAAAGCTGGTACTGCAAAGATTACGGTAACTACAGAAGACGGCGGCAAGACCGCAGAATGTACAGTGACTGTCAACAAGAAACCGGTACCGGTAACAGGAGTTACTCTTGATAAGGAAACCCTTGTCCTGACAGAGGGAGATACCGCTGAGCTTACTGCAACGGTAGCACCGGAGGATGCGGACAACAAGGCTGTAATCTGGACCTCTGAAGATCCGGACATTGCAACGGTAGAAAATGGTAAGGTAACCGCTGTGAAGCCTGGAACCACAACCATTACAGTAACCACAAAAGACGGCGGCAAGACCGCAGAATGTCAGGTAACCGTTGAAAAGAAAATCATTCCTGTCACCGGCGTGAGCCTGGATAAGGAAGAGTTAGCATTGATCACCGGAAACAGCGGAGCTCTTAAGGCAACCGTAGCACCGGAGGATGCAAGCAACAAGAAGGTGACCTGGACTTCCAGCGATGAGACTGTGGCTACAGTGGATGCCAGTGGCGTTGTCTCCGGCCTGAAAGAAGGACAGGCAGTGATCACGGTAACCACAGAAGATGGTGAGAAGACTGCAAGCTGCACTGTAACCGTTACAGACCCGGTAGCTCCTGTAGTTGAGGTTGAGGGAGTGACTCTTGATAAGATAGAGCTTACCTTGATTGAGGGAGATGAAGAATCTCTGAAAGCAACTGTGGTTCCTGAGGATGCAACCAATAAGAATGTGATCTGGACATCATCCGACGATGATGTTGCCACAGTTTCTGCTGATGGTGAAGTGAAAGCTGTCAAGGCCGGAAAGACAACCATCATCGTAACGACAGAAAGCGGTGGTAAAACCGCAGAATGTCAGGTAACCGTAGAACCTAAAGTGATTCCCGTAGAGTCGGTAACCCTTGAGCCGGAAACCCTTGAACTGGAAACAGGAAAGACTGGGGCTCTTAAGGCAACCGTGGCACCTGCAGATGCAAGCAACAAGAAAGTGAGCTGGACTTCCAGCGATGAATCTGTTGCAACCGTATCTTCCAGCGGTGTTGTAACTCCTGTCAAAGCCGGCCAGACAACGATCACAGTGACAACGGATGATGGCGGCAAGACCGCAACCTGTAAGGTAACTGTAAAAGACCCTGTGGTTACTGTAACTACGGTAAGTCTTGACAAGACAACGCTTACTCTGACTGAGGGCGATGAGGAATCTCTTACTGCCACTGTGACACCGGATCGTGCAACAGACAAGTCTGTAACCTGGACCAGCAGTAATGAGGCTGTAGCTACAGTCTCCGCAGATGGCAAGGTTAAGGCAGTCAAAGCCGGAACCGCTGATATCACAGTAACCACAACAGATGGCGGCAAGACCGCGACCTGTAAGGTAACTGTCAATGC
>AUXO015401136.1_pt1 | contig 10777 bp, 9 predicted proteins | sample 768731 | NCBI WGS metagenome assembly AUXO01 (sample SAMN02715735, study PRJNA202380) | gut metagenome | biome: sheep rumen | host: Ovis aries | place: New Zealand: Palmerston North
TCTTTACAAATCGAGGTTTTACTATATTTTAGTATTATTTTTTATTAATTTTATAAATTCTATACAGAATTATTTTAAATCACAAAAAAACTTCACTAATTTTTATAAAAGTGAAGTTTTTTAATTTTTTTTATTTTACAAAAAACGGTATGATAAATAAAGCCATTAGTAGGAATATTCCAATTAGTTTAAATATATAAGTATATACTTTCTTTGTTTTACCATCTGTTTCCATTGAATATATTTCTATATATGGAACAGGGCTTCTTCTATACCATCCTTTAATCATTACTTCTTTATCTATAAAAGTTTTTGCTTTAAAGAAAGCAAAGATTTTATTAACAATCCATAAAGGTTGATTATAATCTAAGAAAATTATTCCAGTTTCATCTCTAATTACGAAGTCTTCGTTAAAAATATATCCAGCATCTCCTCTTCCAATAATATTACCTTTAACTGTACAAGGGATTGGAGTTACTCCTGATACTTTAACTTCGCCTAATAATTCTTCAACATTTGATTCTTTAAAATTAGTTTTCTTATATCTTCTTAAGAATAGTAATAGTTCAAAAAGCATCATTACGATTCCACTTATTGCAAAACCATATTTACCAATTGTGGCATCTCCAAATAACCATACCATAAGAAATGATATTGTCGCAACTAATCCAACTGAAGGTAAAAATTTAAGTAGGATTTCAACTAAGAAATCATCTAAGTAAGATTCAGTTTTAACTAAATCAAATACAATATATGGTTCTTCATTAAACTCTTTACTTCTTTCTGAGATTCTTTCTAATCTTTTTGAAATTAATGGATGCGTTGAGTTAAATTCATACCATTTTGCCCAGTAGTTCCATTTTTCCCATTTCATGGCATTTTTAATAGATGTTTTATTGATTTTAGCGCTCATTCCATCTTTTGAACTACATGCTATTAAGGTTTTTGAAGAGTTTTTATCAAATATACCAAGTCCTTTTATACTTGAAATATCTCTTTTCTTAGTTTTTGCTTTTTTATCATCATCTGAAGTTGGTTCTTCTTTTTTAGTAGTTAATCCATATCCAACTTTTACAAGTGCTTCTGCAAGTGAATTAGGTTTCTTAGTCATATCAATACTAAATGAGTCTGCATAATACTCTCTTGTTCTTGAAAGCCAAAGTACAATATACTGTGAAATAATATATAAAACGTATGCAACTATTGCTATTGCACCATTATATTTATTATCACTATCACCATCAGTTGAATTAATACATGCTTCATATATAGCATAAAATACTATTGGTATTAACTGAGCAACTGTCATAACTAACATGTCATAATGAGCAACATGCCCAAGTTCATGACCAACACATGCTTTTAGCTCATCTTCACTTAATAATTCAAACATTCCTCTTGTTAAAATTATTCTTGCATCACGTTTTGTTCTACCATATGTGTAGCAGTTTGGACTTCCATCATCAATAATACCAATTCTAGGATATTTAATTTTATTTTTAGAGCAAACATCCTCAATAAAAATCTTTAAATAATCTGGTATTTCTTTATTGAAATCAGCCTTATATAAGAATTTTGTAGTTAAATCCATTAACCATGGAGAAATTAAAAATTGAATTAATAATACAATTATACCTCCAATTAATGCTGGTATTATACTAACTCCACAAATTAGACAAATACCTACTGCAAGTGCTACTAATAGCCCATATAATGCAGTTATTGTTAATAAAGAAACACTAACCAATTTTGACATTTTATTCACCTCAATGTAATTATATATCATTTTTTGTTTAAAATAAACTAAAAAAGGAATATAATAGTTATAAAGTTGTAAAAATAGAAAGGATGGATTTTACAATTAGCGCCAGGATCAGTAAAATGATTGACGAGGATAATAGTTATCGAAATATTCGGCGGATGCTATTAAAGATAATATACTACAAAAAACAAAATCAAGATTGTAACAAAAGGTATATTAATAGGAGGTATAAATATGTGTGGAATTGTTGGTTACATCGGTAAAAGTAACAATGCATTAAAAATTCTAATAGATGGTTTAAAATCATTAGAATATAGAGGTTATGATTCCAGTGGTATTGCATATGTTTTTCACGATGATATTAAAATAATAAAAGAAAAAGGGAAAGTTAGTGAACTTGAAAAAGATTTAGATTTTAGTGAAAAAATAAACTCTGGTATTGCTCATACAAGGTGGGCAACTCATGGAGTTCCAAGTAAGGTTAATGCTCATCCTCATAGATGTGAAAAAATAACTCTAGTTCATAATGGTATAATTGAAAATTATGCTGAATTAAAAAATGAGTTGGAAAAAAAATATAAATTTAAATCTGAAACTGATACAGAAGTTATTGCAGTATTATTAAATGATATTTATAAAGAAAAAAAGGATATATTCTCTTCTATTGTAGAACTTAAAAAAAGATTAAAGGGATCATTTGCTCTTGCCATTATGTGTACTGATTCTCTTGATAAAATTTATGCTATAAGGAAAGACAGCCCTTTAATAATTGCAGAAAATAAGGAAGGAACTTTTTTAGCAAGTGATGTTCCTGCAATCATAAAATATACAAAAAAGTATTATTTGCTTTTAGAAGATGAGATAGCTGTATTATCTTGTGACAATGTTAAATTTTATAATGACTCAAAAGAAGAAATTAAAAAGGAATTAATAACTTTCGAAGGAAGTAGTAATGATGCTGAAAAAGATGGTTATTCTCATTTTATGTTAAAAGAAATAAATGAAGAGAAAAATATTATTAGAAAATTTTCAAGTTATTATAAAACTATTAATGATTTATTAAAAGATTTTAAAGATATTACTACGTATGACAGAATTGATATTGTTGCGTGTGGTTCAGCATATCATGTTGGAGTGATTGCGAAATATTTGATTGAAGAATATGTTAAGACGCCTGTTAATGTTGAAATTGCAAGTGAATATCGATATAAAAATAATTTTTTGACTAAAAAAAGTTTAGCTATTTTTATTTCTCAATCTGGAGAAACTGCCGATACTCTTGCATCTGTTAGAAAAGTAAAAGATGAAGGTATTAAAACATTGAGTATAGTTAATGTTGTAGGTAGTTCTATTGCAAGAGAATCAGACACTGTTATATATACAAAGGCAGGTCCTGAAATTGCTGTTGCTACAACTAAGGCATTTATCGCACAATTATTAGTAATTATTTATTTAACACTTGTGTTAGGTTATAGAAAAGAATTATTTAATTCTCAATTTATTGACAACATTTTAAAAGAGATTGGACAATTAGATATAGATCAAATAATAAATAAAGATTATTCAAAAATAGCCGAGATATTAAAAGATAAAAAAAGTATTTTTTATTTAGGAAGAAATATTGATTATGCAATTGCTCTTGAAGGATCTTTAAAATTAAAGGAAATCTCGTATATACATAGTGAAGCATATGCATCAGGTGAATTAAAACATGGTACTATTTCTTTAATTGAAAAAAACACTCCTGTTATAAGTGTTTTAACAAAAGAATCAATAATCGATAAAACAGTTAGTAATATAAAAGAAGTTAAAGCACGTGGAGCATTCAATATTGTTGTAACACCACAAGAGTGTGACTTTGCTGATTTAGTAGTAAGTATTCCAAAAGTATCTGATATATTAATGCCAATTATTGCTGTTATTCCTTTACAATTAATTGCTTTTGAAACAGCTAAGATAAAAGGATGCGATATTGACAAACCTAGAAATCTTGCTAAATCAGTAACGGTTGAATAAAAAAATGGAATTATTATTAATTCCATTTTTATTATCCTAAAAATTTTCCAGCTAAATCTGTAATAGTTTTTAATGGATCATCATTTGATTCTTCTTTTTTTGTTGTCTTTTTTGAAGTTGTTTTCTTTGTTGTTTTTTTCTTACCAGATAATGCATCTTTTGCTTTTTTTGCAGCTATCATTGTTCCAGCTACTTCTACTACTTTAACTATTGTATCTTTGTTATCTACAACAAAATCTTTAACAGTATCAAAATCTAATCCACCTTTTTTCTTAGTTTCTTTTTTTTCAGTTGATTCAACTTTGATTATTTTCTTTTCTTTTTTTTCAGCCATTACTATTCTTCCTCTTCTTCGTGATTATGTTCGTCTTCTTGTCCTTCTTCTAATGCATGAATGCATCTTCTACATGGATCAGTTAATCCTTTTTCATATGCATCTGCAACAGTTCCTTCATAAATTGTTTCACTTTGTGAAAAAGCAGGACAATCAGGATCTACATGGTATTTTTTGCTATTAGGTGCCCAATATACTCTGTCAACACCAACTTCTGCTATTACTTCTTTTTGTGCTTTTTCTAGTTGTTCACTAGATACTGGATTGAAGTCATAACTAGAAATACCAGCGATTATTAATGCAACAGTTGCAACTGCAGTTACTATAGTTTTATCTTTTTTATCTAAATCTTTATTTGTAAGAACAAATATAATTATAGGTAAAAATGCTAAAACTGATAGAATTGTTCCAAGATTATTCCATGTCCAAAATGCTGCTTTGTTTTTCTCACTTCTTGGGTCAATGTGATTTGCTTTCTTCCATAAAAGTGATCCTGGAATAAAGAAAGCTAAATCAAGAACAATTGCTCCTATTACAAATGGAACTTTGTCAATGCTTGAAAACCAATTGATTTTATCAGTTAATCTTAAAATACCAATAACTTCAAATGCGATTGCTAAGATCCATAAAACGATAGCTAATATTCTTTTTGTTTTTGCTCTTTCTTTAGCATCCCCTTTGTTTTCAACTTTAACTATTTTCCCCTCTTTGTCAAATCCGTAACTTTCTTTTGCTTCTTTTTTTGTGTCATCTTTTTCAATTTTAACAATTTTCTTTTCTTTCGCCATAGCTCTACATCTCCTTTATTTGTCTATAATATATCATACTTAATTAAATTTTTCCATATTTTTATAAAAAAGAAAGAAGAATTATCAAATCCTTCTCAATTATTATTTAATTATTTAAATAGATTAGTATTCTATATCGCTGATATTTACATCAATAACTGGCCTAACACCATATGCAGTATGTGCTGCTATAAATGGTGTTACATCTCTACCATCTCCAACGAAATAGATATATGAAGAGTTTGAAGGGTATGCAGTTTCTGTCCAATATCCATATATTCCATTATTTGTTTCATATCTTCCTACATTCTCAAGAAGGAATGTACATTTACTATCCAGACATCCTGATGGTTGCAAATTAGAAGCACATGATTTTTTTATTTCTTGATATGTTATTAATCTTGCTGCCCTATCTGTATATGTAAATTTTACTAAAGTGCCAAGTGATGTAGAAGTTCCATCTGAACTGTTTCTTATTTGTCTTGGATTTTTTGGATAAATTATTCTATCATTCTTCCACTGTGTTACTGATGGTAGATGAATATAAGCATCTGTTGGTCCAAAGCGGTTGCAGCCATCTTGAATAGAGCAACTATATCCTAAGGATTGGGCTTTATTTTTTGTTGAATATGGAATTACTGCAGTATTAGAAGGTGTATTACCATTTGTTAGACATGTATAGTATATTAATGCTGCTTTAGTAGTATCGAATTTATTGTTAATCGTATCATATGAATTACTAATATAATAGAATCTTTCTGTGTTTGGATCATATTTTCCATCTAAGTTAACATCACAATCAAATGCATCACCTGGGGTTAAAACTCCATTTTCTCTGTTTAATGGATCATTTCCATAAGTTATTTTTTTACCATTTCTATATCCTGCTGCATAACAACCAGAACTTGTTCTTTTGCAATCTTTTGTATGAAGTGTAGTTGCTCTTTTACATACAGGAGGTAGAGTCCAATAAGCATAAACATCAAGATTATCTGTAACAATAGATGTTGATGTAATTTCATCACCTTCTCCATTTTCTTTTGTAAACCAACCTTTAAAGGTATAATTATTTCTTGATGGAATACATAGATCCCCCCACTCTTTTTTGTATTCACCATTTTGTTTGGTACATCCTACTCCATTTTCATTATTGAAAGTTAATGTATAAAGTGGATTTCCTGATTCTGAGACATATTTTTCTACGTTTCCTTGTTTTGTTTCGCAATTCGAGTCAATAATTGTTATAGATTCTCTTCCCCCAACGGCAATATTTGGCTTTATTTCTGTTTCTTTAATATTTGAAACTATATCTTCTTCATCTAGTTCATCACTAATCGTGATTTTTTTAACTCCTTGTCCTGTTTCATCACGGCTTATCCAATAATACTTATAGCCTGTTTTATCATAAGTGACAATTACATAGGCAGATGTAAATTCTCCATATGGGCTTCTAGATGTATTTTCAGTTTTTAAACATTTATAATCAATATAATATGTTGATTTTTCATCATACATTTCTTTTTTCCCTGAATTTACAAAGACTCTTGCAGAACCTATTAAATTTTTTGCTGTATCAACATAAGCACTTTTTCTTGAATTACTTATATAGTTTGTTACACTTGGTATTGCTATTATCATCAAAATCCCAATAATAATTATAACTGCTAAAAGTTCAATCAAAGTAAATCCAGTTTTTTTGTTTTCTAAATTATTTTGATAAATCATTTTCTTCACTCCTATTATAATTATAACAGATTCAATTATTTATTCATTTAATAAAATCGTTTAACATATGTAAAGTATACATAAATATTAATAAAAAAAGAAGATAATAATTATTATCCTCTATTTATTATTCTTAAATTCTTCTATTTTTCCCTATTAATTCTATTGGATCAGATACTTGATTAATTCTTTCAATTATTCTTTTCGCTTTCATTTTATCATCATTTAAAGTAAAATGCTTTTCTATTTCTTGAGGTGAATAATTAGATGTAAAAAATGTTGGAAGTTCTTGATCCATTCTATATTGTAAAATTGGTTCGATAACTTCATCTCTTGCCCATGGAGTTAAATATTCTGCTCCTATGTCATCTAAAAGAAGAAGTGGTGTATTTAAAAGGCTTTCAAATCTATCACTATAATCTTTATCAAAAGAATCTTTAATAGATCTTAATAATTCTGGAGTATGAACCATAATACTTTTTATATTTTTTTTAGCAAGTTCATTGAAAAGAGCCGCTATTAAATAAGATTTACCTGAACCGAAACTTCCATAAAGATATATTCCTTTGGGATGCTCACCTTTTAAATATTCATCTTGAAACTTTTTCATTTTTTTGATGATTTCTGTTCTTGCTTTATCATCTGTATAAACATCTTTTATCCTTGCTTCTTTAATTCTTAAAGGTAAATCATAATATGTAACATTTTTTCGATATTTTTCATTAGTATATTTGCTACACTCGACATAAGAAAAAGTAATTCCATTACCAAGTTTTTCTGCTTTAAGTAAATTACCTTTAACACTATTCATACAAGATTCAAGTCCTTTGCAATTGCTACAATTTTCAAATTCTTTAGCAGATTCCATAATACTTGATGTATACTTCATAAGTATATTTTCAGGAAGGTTTATACTTTTACAAATTCTAGTAAAATATTTATTTTCTAATGCTTTTTTAAATTTTACTTTTAAGTCTATGGAAGATGACTTACTATCTATATTAATTTTTTCCATATAATCACCACTAATTAAATTATATCACGAAGAAAAAAAGCATACAATTAAAGTATGCTTATTTTTATATAATTCTTAAAAAACTGATTGTGCTAAATGATGTTAAAAACATTATCAACGCTGCTAATAAGATAAATGGGCCAAATGGTATTATTCTTCCTTTTTTTGAAAAGAAACTAAAAAGTGCAAACGGAGATGCTAAGCAACTTGATAGGAATATTTCAAAAAAACCATTCATTAAATTAGTGAGTGTAGATAAATCACTAAGTAAAATTGGATTAGTAACATTTAAAACTGTTCCTACAAAAAACATTAGTTTTACATCCCCACCACCAAGGGATTCTTCTTTAAATATTTTATTTCCTATAATCATTATTATAAACATCAATAAGAATAAAAATAATCCATAAATAATTGATGTTATTCCAACATTAAAGTTCATTATTAATTGAACTGTTACAGATAGTATTGAAAATATTAAAGTCACTTCATCTGGAATAATAAGATAATTAAAATCACTTACTATTACTATTACAAGAAATGAAACAATCAAAATAGCTATTACAAATTCCATAGTAAATCCAAAAATATAATATGAAACTGCAAATAATATTCCTGTTAATAGTTCAATTAATGGATAAAATAGAGAAATTTTACATTTACATTTTCTACATTTTCCACCTTGTATTAAAAACGATAATACTGGAATTAATTCATACCATTTTAACTTATGTTTACATTTTGGGCAAAATGAACCAGGTCTTACAATAGACAAATTGTTGGGTATTCTATAACCAACAACGTTATAAAATGATCCCAACAATAATCCATACAAAAATACAATTATTAAATAATATGTTTGCATAAGGCACCTAATTAGATTTGACCATATAAATCAAACATTGGGATGATTATTGACATGATGATGAATCCAACACCTACAGCAAGAATAATTATTACAACTGGTTCTATTAAACTTTTCATAGCAGTAACTGCATTGGAATGCAATTGTTGAAAGTGTTCTGCAACTTTTTCCATCATTAGTGCAAGTTGACCAGTTGATTCACCTGTTACTAACATTTCATAAGCAACTATAGGGAATGCCCATTCTCCCTTAAATGAATCACTTATTTTTCCACCTTTACTTAGGTTAATTAATGTTCTATTTATTATCTCTTTATATACTTCGTTATTAGATATTTTTGAAAGTATTTCCATACTATCTGTTATAAATACATTATGATTCAAAAGAGATGAGAAAGTTCTTGTAATTGTTGCAACTTCATTGTATATAATCATATTTCCAAAAACAGGAAGATGCATATAGAACGTTTGCATTGTTTTCCTAAATGATTGAACATTCTTCATTAACCATTTATACAATATAATTAAGCCTATTATTATTAAAATTATCTTCCACCAGTTTGCACCTAAGAAATCACTTGCTGCTATAATAAACTTAGTAATTGCAGGAAGTTCTGCACCATTTGATGAGAACATTCCAACGAATTGAGGAACAACATATACAATTATAAATGTTAAGGCAGCTATTGTTGCAGTTAAGATTACAGCTGGGTAAATAAGTGCTGATTTCATAGCTTTTCTTGATTTTTCAGTTTCTGTAAAGTATTCTGCCATTTCATCTAGTGTACCTGCAAGGTCTCCTGTCATCTCAGAAGTTTTTACCATGTTGATTAAAAGGTTAGGAAAAGCATTACCTTGCTTTTCAAGAGCAACAGAGAACTTCTCTCCTACTACTAATTCATAAACAACTTTATTAAGTATCTTCTTTGCTGCTGCATTTGTTGTTTGTTTTGCAAGAATTCTTACCGAATTAATAAGAGGAACTCCAGCTTTAATATATGTAGATAACTGAGTAAGCATAAATGCTAAATCACCAGTTTTAATCTTGGTATTAAAATTAAGGTCAATATCATACTTAGATCTTTCTTTTATTTCTACTACTTCATAACCTTCATTTTGTAAAAAAACTCTTACATCACTTATTGATGCAGCCTCAAAAGTGTTTGATATTATTTTTCCACGAGAATCTTTAACTTTATATCTATATGATATCATTTTTTTATTTTTATCTCGTTCAATTCTTAACTTATCATCTTTTTCAGCTTGTTTAATATATTCTGAACTTTCATTTTGTACCTTTGCAAGTTCTTGCCTTAATTCTTCTCCTGATGCTTTTTGAACTTGGAAAGCAGATGTATCATTTTTTAATCTTCCAACAAGATAAGAAAATCCATGTGCAGCTTTTGATACAATTCCTGGAAGGATTCCAAATACTACACCCAATGCGTTAGTTAGAACATTTCCCTCTTGTTTTACCTTAGAAGAGGCTTTTGAAACCTTTTTTTCAGTATCTTTGTTAGCATCTTTAGGGTTTACATTATTAACATTTGCGCTTGCTACACTATTATTCATACCATTTCTCCTATCCTATATTCTATTAAAAGTATAACACAACTTTTTTTTTATTTAAACTCTTTTTTTATTAATTCATATAATATTTATGAAAAGAGGTAAAAAAATGTTCAATAATGATTACTACCCATATAATAATTACTCGTATAGACTTAATAGACTAAAAAAAGTAAATCTTTCTAATATTCTAGATGGGGCTCAAAAAACACTTAGTATTATTAATCAAGCAATACCTATCATTTATCAAATTAAGCCTTTATACAATAATGCTAAGGTTGCATTTAAAGTTGTTAATGCCCTTAATAATGATGATAAAGTAAGTAATGCAAAAAGTGTAAATAGCAATGTAAATAAAGAAAAGAAAGCTGACATCAACAATAGTCCAACTTTCTTCATTTAATTAATTCTATTCAAATTACCATTTAATATTGAAAATAGATATATTTCTATTTTTTTATTTGTTTTCTTCTTTATATATGTCTCATAACTATCTAATTGCTTTAGATAGTTTTCATCATCAATATTTTTTAATTTATAATCAATTATCTTTATTACATCTTTATATTCAAGTATTAAATCTATTATTCCATGGTACACTTTTTCATTTTCTTCATAGAAGAATTCATACTCTTTATAAATATTCTCTACTTCATATATTTTTATTTTATCAATGAAATTTATAATTTTTTCTTTGTAATAGT
>AUXO016228969.1_pt1 | contig 10776 bp, 8 predicted proteins | sample 768731 | NCBI WGS metagenome assembly AUXO01 (sample SAMN02715735, study PRJNA202380) | gut metagenome | biome: sheep rumen | host: Ovis aries | place: New Zealand: Palmerston North
TGGAATTACAATAACCCAGTCAGGGGCATTCATAACGATGTACTCACCTTTTACACCGCTAGTCGATTCATTTTCATCAGCCATAAGATTAAACACAACAGTTTTCAAGAGAAGTCTGCTGCCATTTGTTTTCCACTTTAATCTTTCATCATCTTCCGTAAAATAGTTTTTCATTTTTTCTCCTAATTTTTTGACAGATTCAATTTATGGCTTTATGATTATTTTAGTGAGTTTCGGTCTCCGATTCAATTTCGAAAACCGAGTTATAATAAAAAAAATACGGAGGTTCATTGTATGGCAGTTATTACTATTTCACGACAGGTAGCCGCACATGGAGATGAAGTTGCAGCAAGAGCAGCTGAAATTCTTGGCTACAAATTCGTAACACGCAAAGATATTGAGCAGCGGATTATTTCCTTAGGTTTTCCAGAAAACAAAATGCCTAAATATGATGAACGGAAACCGGGATTTTTTGCATCTCTTGCTAAAGACCGTGACGAATATCTTAACTATGCACAAATGGCAATTCTGGAAGCTGCGGCAGAAAAGAATTCCATTATTATAGGACGTGGAGCTTTTGCAGTATTGCAATCCGTACCGAACAACATTTCCATAAGACTTGTTGCAGACGAAAAAATAAGGATTCAGCGGCTCAAAAATGAATTCAACTGGACAGATAAACAGGCAATTCAGCGAATTCAAGAAAGCGACACAAACAGGGCTGGCTTTCACAACAGTTTCTACAATGTAAATATTAACGACACAGCATTGTTCCATATGGTCTTAAATACAGGACTTTTAGGCGTAGAACAGGCAGCCGTAGTTGTTGCAGGCGTTGTAGAAAAATTAGTTACACCGCAAGACGAAGAAAAAGGTCAGAAACAAATTGAACTGATGCTTCAGGCCCAGAAAATTGTAAACATGCTTATTACAAAATATCTTATCAATATTGAATTTCTGCATGTTTCAATAGAAGACAATACTATTATTCTGCACGGCATTGCAGACTCAACTGCAATTTCCGAAAAAGCCTTGAATATCGTTCAGTCTGAAATGCCTGGATATGTTGTAAAATCTGCAATAAGCATTGTACAGGATTTTAAGCACACAACAGGAATTATCTAGATTAAATACATCGGGAAAAATGAATTTTTCCCGATGTATTGCTTCATAAATAAACAAAAACAAAACTTACAGCAAGAATATATTGAAGAATGTACAAGCATGAAACAAAAGACTTGACTTTTATTGCTGAATTATTAATACTTTAAATATCACTATGAAATTATCAAACAAATTTACGCTTTCAAGAATATTATTATCACCATTATTTATAATCCTTTATTTTCTACCAATTTGGACAGGAAAACTTACAAACATATCAATATTAATCTCCATTCCGCTTTTAGCATTTATGGAATTCACAGATTATTTGGACGGACACTTTGCCCGCAAAAACAACGAAGTAAGTGACTTTGGAAAACTATTTGATCCATTTGCAGATGTAATGGTTCATTTAGGAACTTTCTGTTGTTTTATGTTTTCTTATGATTCAAACGTTTCTGGTTATGTTCCGACAATCATTTTTATTGCAATTCTTTACCGCGAAATGACAATGAACTTTTTACGAATGGTAGCAATAAAAAAAGGAACTGCAATTGCAGCAAGAAAAGGCGGCAAATTTAAAACTGTAATGTATGTAATTTCAGGATTTTATGCGCTGTTTCTTGAAACACTCGTAAGAACTGGAAATATGCCTGATTGTTTTGGCACACTTAAAATTATTGCAACAATACTTTTTATATTCTGCTTTATTTGCAGTTACGCATCATTTATTGATTATATCGTACACTTCGGAAAACTGTTCAAATCAAACTAACACAGTTCTTATTAATAATATTTAGGATTAAATAAAAAAAAGATTGGCGTTATCCCCAGCAACCTCCTGAGGATAACGTATATATGAAATTAGAGAGGTTTTGTTACAACTACAGAATTATCAGCATTACTATAAGGAGCTGGAATATATTTATCTGCATTCCAGTCATTTTCCCATTTTGAACCATCAAGCAAATATCTAAATTGATATTCTCTATCAGCATCAAGTTCTATATCTACAGAAAATGAACCATCCTTTTTCTTTTCTAACGGAGTCGCTGTACTGCTCCAACTGTTGAAATCACCGGCAATATTAATTATTTTGGCATTACCCGCTGCTTTCGGCTGAACAATAAACGTTACAGTACACTTTTTCTTATCTTTTGAAAATTTCTTTTTCAACGACATGAATCACTCCTAACTTATAATCATATATAGTAGTAATAAGATAATATTTTTTTAATCTTAGTGCAATACACCTCTAATCATTCAGCATTGACTTTAAAATTAAAAGCATTATATTTATTGTAGTTATAATCCTTCCGCAGATTTATCCAACTTGCAGTGCGGACAACAATTCGTATGAATTGTAATACTTGCTAAAAAGGAGACTAATAATCATGTCTGTATCTAATCTCAACAAAAAATACCTGTTTACATCAGAATCAGTTAGCGAAGGCCATCCAGATAAAGTATGTGACCAAATTTCTGATGCAATTCTTGACCGCTGTCTGGAACTTGATCCAAATGCACACGTTGCCTGCGAAACATTCGCTACAACAAATTTTCTTTTAACCGGCGGAGAAATCGGTTTTATTGATAAAGACCCTATGCTTCCAAAAATTATTGCAAAGGAAGCAGAACTGATTGCACGCAAAGTTGCAATAGATATCGGATATACAGCAGCAGAAATCGGTTTGGACGGAAACAAATGCGAATTCATGAATAGACTTCATGCACAGTCAGCTGATATTAATCAGGGTGTAGTTGGACATGGACTCGATAAGTATGAAGGAAAACAGGGAGCCGGCGATCAGGGAATGATGTTTGGTTTTGCATGCACCGAAACTCCAGAACTTATGCCTGCAACACTTATTTATTCGCATAAACTTGTACAGAAAGCAGCACAGCTTCGTAAATCCAAAGAAATTCCATGGCTTCGTCCAGATGCAAAATCTCAGGTAACAATTGAATACGAGGGCTTTAAGCCAGTAAGAATTGATACTGTAGTAATGTCACATCAGCATGATGAAACTGTAGAACACGATGAAATTGAAAAGACTTTGATTGAAAAAGTAATCAAACCTGTTCTTGAACCAACAGGCCTTCTTGACGATAAAACTATTTTCCATATCAATCCTACAGGACGTTTTGTTACAGGCGGTCCAGATGGTGATGCAGGCCTTACAGGACGCAAAATTATTGTTGATACTTACGGTGGAATGGGTAGACACGGCGGCGGCGCATTCAGCGGAAAAGACCCTTCTAAAGTGGACCGCTCTGCTGCATACATGGCACGTTATATTGCAAAAAACATTGTTGCTGCAGAACTTGCCGACAGAGCAGAAGTTCAGCTTGCATACGCAATTGGTGTTCCTTATCCAGTTTCAATTATGGTAGAAACATTCGGAACAGAAAAAACTGCCATTGCAAAAATTGAAGCAGCCGTAAAAGAAGTTTTTGACTGTACTCCAGCTGGAATTGTAGATACACTCAACTTAAAACGCCCTATTTATGCAAAAACCGCATGTTACGGACATTTTGGACGTAGTGAATTCCCTTGGGAACAGACTGATAAAGTTCAGGCTTTAAAAGATGCAGTCAAATCAAAATGAACAAAATCTCCTGTCTTTGCAGGAAATGAATGAACTGTTCAAAAGACTTAAAAATCAAAATCCGCATCCGGCATCGGAATTGGAATATACAAATCCTTTTACGCTACTGGTTGCGGTAGTTTTATCTGCACAGGCAACCGACAAAAGCGTAAACCTTGCAACTCCAGAACTTTTTAAGGTTGCCGATACGCCCGGAAAAATGCTGGCACTCGGCACCGAAAAACTCACTTCTTATATAAAAACAATCGGATTATATAAATCAAAGGCAGCGCATATCATAGGGCTTTCTAAAATGCTGCTGGAAGATTTTAACGGACAAGTTCCAGATAACCGCGATGACCTTATGAAATTGCCAGGAGTCGGAAGAAAAACGGCGAACGTTGTATTAAACGTGATTTTTCACCAGCCGACAATGCCTGTAGACACTCATCTTTTGCGAATATGTCCGAAAATTGGTGTTGCAAAAGGCACTACGCCTGAACAGGTGGAAGAAAGCCTTTTACAAAGAATACCAGCAGAATTTTTACAGGATGCCCACCATTGGCTATTGCTGCACGGAAGATATGTCTGCACAGCACGAAATCCTAAATGTACAGAATGCATCATTGCTGATTTGTGCAGGGCAAACATCTGCAAACGTTAAAATTGCACTCTCAAAAAAAATGCCCCGCAAAACGTTATGCAGGGCATTCTAAAAATTCAAAATACTGAAAAATTAAACGGTGAACAAATCTATTTCATCACCAATGTGTTTAATATTTTCACCAACCTGATTAGAAATAACACCAAGAGCAGCACCTGTTTCGTTTATACGCTGCGCACCTGTTTGCATTTCCTGAATACTGTCTTTGATTGTATCAGTTGCCTGCTGAAGTTTTTTAATTTCGCTTAAAATTGCTTTGTTTCCTTCGGTCATTTCTTCGGAAGCATTCTTTACTTCAGACGTTGAATTGTTCATCACTTTGAGGGAATCAATAATCTGTTTTGAACCTTGCTGCTGTTCTTCCATTGCAGCCTTAATCTGTTCGATAATCTGGCTTGTATCAGAAATACTCTGAGAGATTGTTGAGAAAGCCGCATTTGTATCTGCAGAAACTTTTACAACATCTTTAATTGTCTCCTGAATATTCTGCAACTCAGTACCAATTGTCTTAGACTGTTTAGTTGAAGTTTCTGAAAGCTTACGAATTTCGTCAGCAACAACCGCAAAACCTTTTCCTGCTTCACCTGCATGTGCAGCTTCGATTGCGGCATTCATAGCAAGAAGGTTTGTCTGAGAAGCAATGTTTGCAATTGCAATATTTGCATCTTGAAGCATTTTAGACTGTTCTTCAATTCGTATAATTTTTTCGTTTGCATGACCCTGAGTTTGAATTCCAACTTCGGAATTATGCTGCAAGGTATTAAAAGAAGTAATCATCTTTCCAACTGAAGTATTTACCGAATTGATATTGCCAATCATTTCTTCTACAGCCGCAGATGCTTCGGAAACACAAGAAGACTGATTATCAATCATTTTTTCCAAAGATTCGATATTCGAACTGATTTCGTTTACAGCACCAGCAGTTTCCTGAACTGAAGAAGCCTGATTCAAAATCTGATTATTAACACTTTCGATATTTGAAATAATCTGCGTAATAGAAGCCGATGCATCCTGACTGCTTGCCTGCAAATCTTCATCAGCAGAAGAAAGGCTTGCCTTTGAATTTTTAAGATTCATGACAATACCGTGAAGTTTATCAACGAACATATTAAAGCCTTTTACAACATCACCAATTTCGTCATTTGAGGTTTCAGGCATTCGCTGTGTAAGATCTGCCTGACCACTTGCAATAGTAAGGATTGAACTTTTTACAGTTTTAAGAGGTTTGATAAGGTAATGAATTGTAATAATTACAGCAAGAACAGAAACAATGATTGTTGCAATAATTACAAAAGTAAGCCAGTTTTGCATTGAATGTAAGCCCTGGAAATAATAATCATAAGGAGCAACAGAAAAAAGTGTCCAATCTGTTCTAGGAATTCTTTGATATGCTGCAATTATTTTCATATTAAGATTTGGATCCATAAAATCTGAAATACCTTCTTTTCCTGCAAAGATATTATTAAGAACTATACCTAATTCACTGTCATCAGAAATTGAACCATTACCACTGTTTTCGTCGGTATTTGCATTTGCATTTGCAACTGTAACACAAGTCTTATTATTGATTACAGAAGGATGCATTCCGCCACCCAAATCTATTTCACTGATTGTATCATAAAGGGCATTTCCTTTGATAAGAAGGACAATTGCACCGATTGTTTTTTTATTTGCATTATAAACAGGAACACTATACTGCTGAAGTATGGCATCAATAACAGGGCTATAAGTTGGATCTGAAACATATTCATGACCAGCCATTGCTTCTGTCCAATAGATGCGGTCTTTTGTATTAACAACTCGTCCATCAGAAGTTATACAGTCACCATTCTTATCATAAAAAGCAACGTTTTCGTATTTATCGCCCAGCGCAGTAACAATTCCTCTAAGATGCGAGCTTTTTTCTTCAAGAGAAACGTTTTCATCCTTCATAAAATCCAGTTCTGAAAGAAAACGGATACTCGTAAAATGTTTTTCATTAATTCCTTCAATCTGTTTACACAAACCGCTTGAAATAGCTTCAATCTGCGCATAAACCGTTTTAGCCAGATTTTTAGAGGCAATTCTGTACGAAACAACACCAATCGTTATACTTGCAACAATAACAACTGCAAGTACCATAATCAAAATTTTAGCCGCAAGAGGCAACCTTAAGTTTTTCTTGTTTTCCATAAAAAACTATCCTCACTTTTGTACCTATTTTCATTTATCCTTTTTATTTTTTTGCTAGAGATACCTTCTTATTATTATATACCTATTTTTCAAAATCATAAACAAAAAATTATAAGTTCACAGGTAAATCTGCTTTGAAAATCTAACAACGTATTAAAAAATCAATTTGACTTTGCGTTGAAGAGAACTATAATAGACACTATGGAAAACTTCTTTTCACAATATGATTGGAATTCTGTCATTCAGACGTATCCTCGCCAAAGTTATGTCATAAACGGATATCATCAGATATTATGTCCAAACTATCCTGTTTTTATAGACAAATATCTTGAGCTTCCTTTGGTTCAGAGGCTTAACGGAGTTGGTCTGTTATGCGGTACCGACTGGACAAATCTTTACAAAAACAGATTCTATTATTCACGTTATGATCACAGTTTGGGCGTTGCTCTTATTATATGGCACTTTACTCAAGATATGGCACAGACGATTGCAGGACTTCTTCATGATGTTTCCATGCCGGTTTTTAGTCACGTTCAGGATTTTAGAAATGGTGATGCAGAAACTCAGACAACAACAGAAAAGAATACCATAGAACTAATTCGCAATGATAAAATGCTGCGTCTTCTTCTTGAATCTGACGGGCTTACTCTTGAACAGATAGAAAATTATCACAATTATCCGATTGCAGACAATGAAATTCCACAACTTAGTGCCGACCGTCTTGAATACATGTTCCCATCAGGAATGGTTCTTGAAGGAAAATGGACTTTTGATGAAATCCGCACTATTTATAATGATATTACAATTTTGATTAACGAAGAGTTTTTGCCTGAACTTGGATTTAACACACTCGAAATTGCTGAAAAATATTGCAAACAGTTCTGTATAACAGGTCATATTTTACAGATGAATGAAAACAAACTTTCTTTGCAGATGCTCGGAGATTTACTGACAATGGCTGTTAAAGAAAAAATTGTTGAAGAAGAAGATTTCATGAAACTTACAGAAACTGACATTATTGCAAAAATGAGCAATGCCGGTTCTGAAAAGTTTAGAAGACTTTTCAATACGTTCAGAAAAATGGATTCAATTATTCATACAGATGAACAAATGAATAGCGACGAATATTACACAGTAAGCCTGAACGTTAAGCAGAGATACATCAATCCTCTCGTAAGGATTAACGGTGTTACTTCAAGACTTACGGAAGTTTCTGAAAAATCACGCCGCATCGTAGATGACTTCCTTTCTTATGATGATACAAAATACGGCTGCGTAAAACTGCTTCCTGCAAAACTGTAATTTTTTACAGAAAGCAGTAAATTTATTTTAGTTCAGGCACGAACGGTCAAGTTTGTCGTAACCGTCTGTAAGTTCCTTTGCAATTGCAACCAGTTTCTGCAAATCACCTTTACGCGCACCTTCGATATTCATAGGCATTACAGGATCATGCAAACTCATACGCAAAAGCATCCAACCTTTAACATCTTCTGAATCAAAAGAGATTCTGATTCCTTCGTACGAAGCCGGCATTTTATAGCCTTTTGCTTCTGCACGTTTCTTAAAGTCTTCCAGAACTTTTGTTCCGTATGCCTTGAAGTCTTCGGTATTAATCTTAAAGCGATATTCACCTTCTTCTACAAGAGGTGGAAGTTTTTCTATAAGGCTATCGAGCTTTTTACCGTTTTTAGAAGCCTGAGCAAGTGCTATAACAAGTTTTACTGCAAGGAAGGCACCGTCATCAAGGAAGTAATTATCTTTTAATGCACCGTGACCAGAAGTTTCCATTGCAAGCGGAGCACAAATTCCCTGTGCATTAAGTTCCTTCTGTTTATTGATTACGTTTTTATAACCACGCATATAGCAAAGATGCTTTAAGCCAAGTTCTTTTTCGAGGAAGTAAGTAAGTCTGTCTGATGTTACAGAATCGGTAATAATTGTAGAACCAGGATATTCAGGAGCAAGGATTGCCGAAATCATAGCGATGATGGAATCACGGTTTATTTCGCTACCATCAGAAAGAACAGCGCTCATACGGTCAACATCGGTATCGAAAATAAGTCCGAGGTCTGCTTTGTTGTTAAGAACGGCAGAACGGATTGCTTCCATTGCCTGTTTATTTTCTGGATTAGGAATATGATTCGGGAACATTCCATCTGGTTCAAGGAATTGGCTTCCTGTTGTATCTGCTCCAAGAGGTTTAAGAATTTTATCTACAAAGAAACCTGATGCACCGTTTCCAGAATCTACAACAATATGAAGACCAGAAAGAGGTTTATCGCCTGCATTCAATGCCGACTGAATCTTATTTTTAAGATATTCTGCATAAACAGAAAGTAAATCATGAGTTTTAACAGCACCAGGAACTTTTGCAGGATTTAAAAGAGATGCAAGATTTAAGATATCCGTAATATCATCGTGTTCTAGTCCGCCGTCACGGTCAAAAAATTTAATACCGTTACGGTTATATGGAAGATGACTTGCGGTAATCATTGCAGAACCATCAAAATCAGTATCTTCAAAAATGATAGACATGAACATAGCAGGTGTAGTTGCCATTCCACAATCAACAACAGAAGCACCGGCACTGATAATTCCATCCATAAGGGCATTTGCAAGAGCCTGTCCGGAAATACGTGAATCACGGCCAACACCAATTGTAAGTCCTTCGGCAGGAATTTCCGTCTTTTTAGAAAGCCAGCTTACATACGCACAACCGACTTTTCTACAAATATCAGGCGTAAGGTTTACATTTTCGCCTTCAACGCCGTCCACAGCAACACCACGGATGTCGCTTCCATTCTGTAATTTTAACATATCACTCATAATATGATTTTACATCAATATATATTTTTTTTCATCAGTCTTTTTACTGAGTAATTCAATTCCAAAAGACTTCTGCATTATAAATCTTTTAAATAAAGTTGGCGCGAGAGAACAATTCAATGGTGCAAAAACATTCTTTTTGTGGCTGCCGCATTTGCGGCAAGTTATATAGTTACATAACCACAAAAAGCATGTAGCGCATTATTGCGCGATTTTGTAACAGCGAATTGTGATCGGGAGCCATTTTTTGATAAAAATGGTTTATAATGCAGAAGTCATTTGTAATTTTTAATACATTCCTATTACATACGTTTAAATACCGGCATAATACTGAGCGGTGCGACAGCCGTTATTGTTTGTCCACCGTTGTATTTTTTTCCGTTGAAACAAAGCAGAGTTTTTATTGTGGCTGCCCCTGTTTGTGACAATTTTTCCGTGCCATCAGAAATTTCCGATTCAAACGCAATTTCTCTCCATACTTCGCCTTCTGGTAACGGCGGAAGATATACAGTGCGACTTGTAGCTCCGGCTTCTGTAACCGGACAAACAAGATATTCGCTTCCAAACATGTATTCGTCTTCAACTTCCCACGAAAGTTCGTCATCTGCAAAATCGTAGAAAAGCGGGCGCATTACAGGAGCGCCTTTCTGGTGAGCGGCCTGCATTTGCTCTTTAATATATGGGCGCAAAGATTCCCGCAGAAGAAGCCAGGCTTGCAAAATTGTGTAAGTATCTGTTCCGTCGGCAAGAGAGCCAAAAGACCAGATTTCGTTATCCTGCCCGCTTTCCATCTGTTTTATCTGATGACCGCGAATCTGGTGGAATGGTTCTTCCAAAGGCTTGAAAGGAGGACGTTCTCCGTGTAAACGCATTACCGGGCAGAATACACCCCACTGAAACCAGCGTACTAAAAGTTCCTTGAAAGAATCATCTTTTATGTCGCCGCCCAAAAATCCTCCGATGTCGGTTGTCCACCACGGAATTCCTGCAATTGCCATGCTAAGTCCAGCCTGAATCTGATTACGGAAGGAACGGAAATCGGAATGAACGTCTCCGCTCCAGACAACGGCTCCAAATTTTTGTGAACCAGCCCATGCACAGCGAACAAGACTAAGAGGATTTTCTACACCTTCAGCTTTTAAACCGTCGTAAAAGCCTTTTGCATAGTAATATGGGTAAATGTTTGAGCATTCCAATGCAGGCCCAAGGTGATATTTATAATGTTCAAATTCGTATAGTCCGTATTCAGGTTCTGCTTCGTCCAGCCAGAAAAGCTGAATGCCTTTTTTAAAATAGTTTTGTTTGCATTTTTCCCAAACGTACTCGCGGGTTGCAGGATTTGTTGTATCAAAAAAGACGGTATTTCCCATCCAGTCCATATTAAACCCGTTACGCTTGTCAAAACTGATTAAAAGCCCCTGA
>AUXO012461569.1_pt1 | contig 10775 bp, 23 predicted proteins | sample 768731 | NCBI WGS metagenome assembly AUXO01 (sample SAMN02715735, study PRJNA202380) | gut metagenome | biome: sheep rumen | host: Ovis aries | place: New Zealand: Palmerston North
AGAGTTGTAGATCTACACAGAACTGCTAAGAAGACGACTGCTACGGTGGCCGTCTTTTTAGTTGGTTATCGCACAAGCAACCAGTTTGACATTGATATTCAGGATCTGAAGACTGTATCAGAAGTGAAATTCAAAGCCTTCCACACGGCTAGAAATCTGAGGGTTGTATGACATTTATTGATATAGTAGCTTGCTTTTTTGTTATCTCTGTAACAAGCAGCTTTGTTGTATTTTTATCGGTTTTATCATGGAACATGTTTGAAGATACTAAGCTTGGAGAAATGCTTATAGAAAAACTGAAATCCAAGGAGAATAAGAATGAGTAGACCACCGATAAAATCTATTGAAGCAATTAAAAACTATTGTAAAAAGACTCAGTGCAGAACGTGTGTTTTCCAAGATATCCAAAAGTTCGGTGATATAGAATATGTCGCCTGCAAATTGCAAATACTGAATCCATGCGACTGGGAAATGGAAAGGGAAGAAAATGAAGAAGATAGATAGCAGAGAAGAATCAACAATAGGAAATGAACCTTTTATGTTTAACGGCGCAACAAATGAGTTGTTGTACGAGATTGCTTTATCGCTTGGAAGAATTGCCGACCAATTGGCTGAAATGAACGGTTATGATGTTGATTCTTATTATAACGAAAAGAGGAAAAAAGGATGACATCACCTGACGTAATCTATTGGGATTGGTTTACGAACGAATACTGTCTTGAAAAAGACGATATTTCTCCGCCGGAAAGATACACAGCAACATACAAAAATTACAACGACACGTTTATTGAACAGTGGGAAGTCACTAATAATAGTGAAGGAAATAAGCTAAGTATTGCATTTACTGAAGACCAATATAGAGGCAACGTAAACTCATTAATAAAGTTAAGGCAAAGCCAATTTGATAAATATAATTGCAAGCCAGTTCGTTTAACAAGTTTTAGTATGCCAAAACGTTTATTCGAAAAGTATTTTTCACTAGCTTTGGAAAGGACGAATGTGCTAAAGCGTGTAGAATCATTGCTGGAAAGGAAAGACAATGAGACTAGTTGATATTAGTGGCATGTATGTTAATTACGGAAGAGGATGCGGTAAACGGGCTATGATAAATGCGCTTAGAGATCTTCTACTGGATTTGCCGGTTGTAGAGTGCGAAACATGTCGATACTATACTACTCAAGATTGTCCGCATGAGGATATAAGAAGTAATCCAGACGCATTAGTATGCAGAGACTGGAACATGGAGGAAAGCAATGGACGAACTGACTAAACTTGAGACCTGGCTAAGAAGCCATCATATTCCGTACGAACGTATTGACGAGAAACCAAAGCCATGGGCACCTCGTATGGATAGACATCAGATTTGCGTGCCAACTGAGAAAATCAAGAATTGGGACGCTATTTGTCATTACGGCTCATATGGATACGAAGACGGTTTGCTCGAAATCTATGGCGAGCTTGTTACAGAAGATGACGACGATTCAGTAGTTGGATATTTAACAGCTGCTGATGTGGTAAAGCGTGTAGAAGCATGGCTGGAAAGGCGTAAGAATGAAGAAACGCAGACGAGCATATAAGAAGTGGGACTGCACAAAGAACAGGATTAACGAAATCCTTAACCATCCGTATGAACCATTTTCTGAATTCTTTAAGTGGTACGTGGAAACATTTGGTGGAGAATTTAAGGATATCGCTGATAATTGTGATAGCTATTTACACGAGGTAGCAAAGATACGGGAGGAATTGTAAATGGATTACCAGTGTGAAGCATTAAGAATTGTTCAAAAATACATATATGAACACTTAGACAAATCGGATAATATCCCGAATTTTGAAGTTTATACAGTATGGAAGTGCAAAGCATTACAGAACTGGAAGTTTCTTATATCTAGCACTTTGATTGACGGAATGTACTATGAAGTAACATTCAACGGCGACAAAAATGAATGGTACCTTGATGCATATAAGAAATTTGAAAACAGATGCATTAAGGCGGAAGAGGTATAAAGGAAAGAATAATGAAGAAAGAATGGATTGATCCAAAGATTGTTAAGGTGGATATTCGCAATTGCTCGTTTTGTGGTTGTCAGCCGGAAATTCACAAGGAAGAGTACGACGAGTATCCTAGTCAGTATTATTTCACATGCCCAAAATGCCATAGTTATGCATTTTCGGCTATATCCTTGGAGGCAGCTGCTACGTATTGGAACCAGCTGCAGGAAAGGGATTTCTAATGCCTGGATGGATTCTTTACAAACGGAAAGACACAATGCCGTTTGGAACCGGCAATATTGAGTGTCCGAAGTGCCATTTTTCCTTTTACTGGAATCCTGCATGTGAAATTGAGAAGTCGCTTAGGTACTGTCCGCATTGTGGAGAGCGTATGGACGAGAAACCTACAGTAAAAGAGGTGGAGAATGAAAGTAGTAAAGTGTGATATTTGTGGAGAGTCTATGACTCCAGATGACGCTTACGTTGAAGTGGACTACGCATGGGGAGGTCCACTTTTTTATTGCAACGGCGAACCATTTTATCACGGTGATGGCGAGGCCGATTTCTGTCCAGACTGCTGGGCTAAGCTGATCGAGTTCGGCAACGCGTTCAAGAAGGATCCGCACATTCATCTTGTGACGGACGAAGAATACTACCAGATTCCTGGTAAACGTGGAGGTAATAAATGATTTGGTTTTTCTATATTCTTTTGATTGCGTTCCTTGCGGCATACGTATATTTCTCACTTAAAGTGGCAACCAGACTTCTTACCAAAATTCTTAATCTGGAGAAGCAGGTTTCGGATTTGTTTGATAATGACGAATGGTGCGAGAAACAAATTGAAGAGATTTCTGGTACTGCTGAGAGCGCTCTTTCCGATTCTCAAGGCAATTACAAAAGTTACATGAGGTCTGTCGCCAATATTTGGCAGAAGATTGACAATCTCAGCAATGATATTAATCGTGCAAAGATGCGTATTGGTAAATTAGAACAGGGGAATATAAGTGATCCGTTTGTTAGCACTGCTATTATTGACGATTCTGCTTACGCCGTTGATCCGGTCGCACGCACAGAAGAAGCATCGTCGCAGAGTAATTCATGAACCAGGAAGTCTGAACTTATGAGCAAGTATCATGATTATTATCCATTTGGTAAGAAGTCATTATGCAGATGCTCTATAGAAGACACAGGCTACGGAGACATGCTTTGTATGGAGGGATATTCAGGACGACTGTTTTATTCCTCCATGCGAGCAGTCAATGACGCATTACGCAAATGGTCAAAACGATTTAAAGAGGGCGATAACGTTTCTTTCAACGATCTTTACGACCTTCTAAACATTGTACAGACGGGATTCGGCCACCAATGGGGATATCTCGCGTCTTACGATTGGTATAAGTATGATTCGGGCATTTCATACAAATGTTACTTACGGTACGACGAAGATCTGAAGAGTGACGTTTATTACATTGATATTTTGACCTTTCCGATGGATGGGTGGAATTTGATTTAGGAGGATACATGCTACGTTTTCGAGTTTCAGGAATTGAATTTGTTCCTATTTTTGTCACAAAAAGCGATCAGAAAAAGTCCGATTTGTATGCTATGGCGGACAAACACAATCTGAATGTCGTTTGTGAACGCAACGCTGCAAAAGCAGATGGTAAGTATGTCATTTTTATCGATAGTCATCGTGGAGAGGCTGAAAAGACTGCTACGGACGTACAGGAATTTCTCAAAGAGATTTCCACAAATCAGAAAAAAGACTGGGTTCAAGATAGAGGATTCTACATATTTGACAAAGAAGAAGGCCCTGAAAGAGTTCTTATTTTCTGGCACAAAGAAACACTCAGTTAGTTCGCAATATTTACATACCTCTTGATAGAAAGAAGAGGTATAAAAACCATGAAAGAAATGATCAAGAGAATTGTCAATATTAAGGATACAATTACTTACTTCCAGATCGGAATGAATCTGAAGAAGCAGCACGATCACCTTGAGAAGGTCATCGAAGCTACATATGATATCGCCGACAAATGGACAGGAGCACAAGAGTATAAAACCTTAAAGGCAGAACTCAACAAGATTGAAATCTATCAGAAAGCAAATGCCGAACTTCTGGCGGAAAGCGTTAAAGCTATTGTTAGCTAACAACGCTTTTTTTATTTTTCGCAATCAGAACACCCTCCTTAATAGGAGGTATAAAGATGGGATATATAGAATCTGTATTGCGAGCTCTGAAGATCATTTTCATGGCTATTTTCGGAGCCGTATTACGAATTGACATCTAACTCTGAATTGGGACGAAAACACGTCCCTTTCTTTTTTCGCAATGAAAACAACCCCTTTAGTGACAGAGAGTCAAGAAAGGAGAAATTTATGACATTTACAAGTATTGTTGGCGGAGTTACGTTAACGATCGTTATCCTGGCATCAGTTATAGTATTTAGTGTTGCCGGAATGGTATTTACGATACGTTATATTCTTCCGCTGGCAATCGCGTTGGCATTAATAGTCCTTATTGTGGACTTTGTCAAGAAAAGAGTGTGTGCTTAATCGCACCTCTTTTTTTTCTTTCGCAAAATTAACATGGCCTTTAATGACAGACAGTGGTCGATTAAAGGAGGAAAATATGAGCAAAATCGAAGAAATTGTCAAAGGCTTACAGGAAGCAGGAATCGATGTTGAGATTGAAGTTCCCGAACGTTTAACCGCTGAACAGCGCACAAATGAAGAATATTACAACCTGGGATTTGAAGCAGGAAAGAAGTATTCTGCACAGCAGAGGCGTGAAGAAAGGCGTATTGAACGCGAAAAGAGAATGGAAGAACGCAAGAATCGGAAACCGTTTATCGAAAGAGCCTTGAACAAGCTCGGTTATGTGAAAACAGAAAAACCGAAAGAAGAAGTGACAACTGAATAATGTCAAAACTGGGATCTAACAGATCCCTTTATTTTTTAGGAGCTCATATGTTTATTGTCCGTTACAAACGCAACAATAGGGTGTATCGTATTGACTGCAAGTCAGAACGTGAAATGATTCACAAGGTTGCTGACTTAAAAAACGACGGTCGAGTGACGTCTGTCAGATGTTTTAAAGAAATTACCTGGGGAGAGCAAATGAATTTATTTGACTCCGAATTAACAGATTGGTAATTTCGCATTTTTTGCAACTCTCTTAGTGAGAAGAGGTTAGTGCCAACTTTTAGAGTTGGGGTCTGGTCGGACGGAGACGCGACTAGACACCTCTTCATATTTTTTGCTGAAGAAAGGAGATCTTTATGAAAATCAGCATGGACATGATTAGGACTGGAGCATCACATGTCGTTAAACGTATTAGCGATAATATGCCAGTCATTCTGATCGGCTGCGGTATTGCCGGTGTCGGTCTCACAGTTTATGAGGCTGTCAAAGCAACACCAAAGGCCAATCAGGAACTCGAGGCTCTCGAAAAGAAGAAGGACGAAGAGCTTAAGTATCCGCGCCCGGTAGAAAAGGGCATTGTTCTCGGTAAGCATTATTGGAAGACTGCTCTTATTGGCGGAGCATCCATTGCTTGCTTCCTCAAGTCACATGATATTGATGTGAAGAGACAGGCTGTAACAGCGGCTGCATATTCATTATGCGAAAAAAGCCTGGAGGACTATAAGGACAAAACTCTTGAAATTGCAGGACCAAAGAAAGCAGAGGAAATTGATACTGCAGTAGCAAGAGAACCGCTTATTACTTACAACTTATCCAACGTTCCTGGAACCGGTCCATTATGGATTTTCGATTTCTCGAAAGCAGCTTTCAGAGCAGATCGGCAGGTTATTGAAGCCGGAGTGAACAAATTCAACAGCGACTTAGTACGCTGTACAGGAATGGCATCGTTTAGCGGTGAAATCTCAATGAATGATATTCAGGATTACTTTGCAGAGGTCGCCAACTCTCCACAGTTACATCAGCAGAAGCATCCATTGGGTGATCAGTTCGGTTTCAGTATGGAAAAGACAGGTCAGATTGACCCGAATATTAAATGGGGACACGATTCCGCTGGAAATCCGTGTGGAATTCTCAGATTCTGCCCAAAACCATTGGTTACAAACAAGAATCTTGAAGTCACATATTACGAGTAAAGGAGAATTGATATGACAAAGAAAGATGTAGTACAGAGCGTACAGCTCGTAAGCAAGGCAACAGTCGCATTCGGAACTGGTATCATTGACGGATGCATCCTCAGACTCATTCTTCCGAGAGAACTTAAGGCGCCGGCAAGAATCGCAGCTTGTATCGGTATCACAGCAGTCTCAATGGCTGCAGAGGAGCATATCGGCGTATACAAGCATGTCGATGAAATGGCTGAAGACGCTATAAACATGGTCGACGACGGACTGAAGAGGCTCGGATATGTCAGAGAAGAATATTGATTACACGAAACCTGAGGTAATCGATACTCCGACTGTACGAATCCATAAGCCTTCTATATTTGAGAAGTTCGCAGATACTTTTCTTGCTCAGGACATCCATGAAGTCGGGGAATATGTTATTACCGATGTGATTATTCCCGCCATTAAGAAAACTCTTGTAGAGATTATCAAGAATGGCGCAGAAATGTTATTTTATGGAGAAACGAAAGCGAGTAAAGTAAATGACCCAACAAACCCATGGACATCGTATAACGCATATTATCAGTCAGGGTCTAAATCTAACAGATCAGGTTCTGACAATCGCCTTAAAGGCGGAAGTGATAATTATCGTTTGGAATTTCGCACAAGAGCTCAGGCGGAGGAAGCAAAAGAAAACCTCCTCGAACTTATCAGGACGTATAAGTCAGCGTCTATCGCAGATTTCTGCGAAATTAGCAGGGCGCAAATAAAGATTACAGACCAGGATATCGCAAAGGATATTCCTGCAAAGTGGAACGACAACGATTGGGGTTGGTATGATCTTACAGCCAACGACATTGAAGTTGTTCGCTTATTCAACGGCTTCTATACATTGAAGCTGCCGAAACCTACATATTTGAAGTAAAGGAGATTATATGAATTTCAGTGTAGTGAAAGATGCAACATTTAAATTCGGCCGTCATGTTGCAGCAAAGGCCAAAGACAAGGCACCGGCCATTTTCATCGCAGGAGGAGTAGTTCTTATGACTGCAGGTATGGTCGATGCTTGCAGAAAGACTCCGAAAGCAAAGGAGATCCTCGAACAGCATAAGACAAAGATGTCTCCGATTTATGAAGCTACAGAGAGGGCTAAGAACAAAGAGATTATTTATACTCGTAAGGACGAAGTAAAGGATAAGGCTCTGGTATATAGTCAGACAGCGTTCGACTTCGTGAAACTTTATGCTCCGTCCATTTTCATGTATGGAATGGGTATTTATTCCATTCTCACATCTCACCGCATTATGATGAGACGTCAGGCAGCTCTCGCAGCATCCTATGCAGCACTTCACAAGTCTTATGAAGAGTATCGTAAGCAGGTTGAAGAAAAGTATGGCCATGATTTCGATATGAGAGCGGCCAACGGACTGACAGATGGTGTCGTTTCTGTTACGGACGAAAAGACAGGAGAAATCAAGGACAAGAAGACAAAGAATCTGTTACTTGATGACAGAGGTATTTCTCCGTACACATTCTTATTAAGTGAAGAGACAACTCCGGAATTCACACGTAATGGTATTTACAATATGTCGAACACTTGCTCGGTTATTGAATACTACAACGAACGTTTCGAGAAGCTTGTGACGATCGACGCTCCTGAAATTCTGAAGAGTCTCGGTATCTGGTCTCGTATGCCAGATGAAGAGAAAATGATCTGGGTCGGCCAAGGTTGGGTCTGGGATCCGGACAAACCGAAGGAAGAAAACAACATCAAGGCAACGTTCTATGATATTTACAAGAACCGTTATCCGGAAGAGGGCGTTGTTGTATCTGATCCGGCAATGCTTGTTGAACTCAACGTTCAGGGCAATGTAGCAGAACTGTATAAGGAAAAGTACAGTCGCATGAAGATTTACGCTCGTCGTAAGAATGCGATCAAGCAGTTAACTTCCGAAGAATAATTCACGTCTTAGAGGTCGTAGATGATGGCGACGTCTGCGGCCTCTCCTTTTTCTAATTTCTAAAATTGAATAGGTAAAAATTATGAACAAAACGTTAGCAAATTTGCTTATTTTTAGTGCTGGCCTTTTGGCTGGCGGCGGAGGTACGTGCTATTTCTGGAAGAAATACTATGAAAAACGTGCCAACGAGGAGATAGAAAGTGTCAAAGCCGTATTCACATTCAAGAAGTCTGACGTTCCTGTGGTTGATGATCCAAATAACCCAAAGGACGATAAAGGCGAAGATGTGAAACCGACTGGGAATTTCTTTGTGGGACCGAATCCAGGAGAACCTGTTGATTATTCGACGTTCTACGAGACAAAAGAAGTCCCGGCGACAGAAACTACTCCTCTTATTAATGATAAATTGGAGGCTGAAATGGCAAAGAATGAAAGCCCGACAGAGAAGCAAAAGCCTTATTTTATTACTGAGGAAGATTACACAGACTCTGAGCCGGGCTATGATAAGCTGAGTTGTACATATTACGTACCAGATCGCGTACTTGTGGATGACTTAAGCAGAGAAGTTGTCGAGGTTGACACTGTTGGTGAGGAAAATCTCGATTTCTTAGCACGATCGACTAATGAGATCGTGTACGTACGAAACGATAATATTTCTTGTGACTTTGAAGTAATGCGCTCAATTGACAGCATTGAAGATTCAGGTGCACAAGTCTGGTATGGTTGATAGAGATACCCGCGATCGTATCGTGGAGAATTACATAAAGTGGCTATATTCGATTGTTGGTGGAGACACTCGTGAATATGGCTGTTTTTGGCGTGTAATTCGAAGACTTTTTGATAAGGAATATTATTGGATTGTCAATAATGATGCAAACCGTAGCGAGGATGGATTATTGCTGCGACGGACTTTTGCAGAAGAATTTGGCTATGATCTGGACGAATTAACGGAGGCCATTGGAAAACCTTGTACTGTGCTGGAGATGCTAATTGCATTCGCACACAGGATTGATCAGGACATTATGTGGAATCCTGACATTGGTGACCGTACAGCGTTCTGGTTTTGGAAGATGCTTGCTAATGCTGGCATGGATCCGAGACGGTATAATGACGGTTATTTTAATGGTGCGACGATGGTGGAGCTTAATGAAATGATCGATAGAGTATTGTCAAGACGATATTCTAGGAACGGAGAGGGCGGATTTTTCCCTTTGAAGGACGAGAAAAAAGACCAAAGAAAGGTCGAATTATGGTATCAAATGCAGTTCTGGATTGGTGAAAACTTCCCGATTTAGACGGTTTTTCTTATACCAGAAAAAATACCACATACCAGATAATTGGTATAAATTCACTTTTTTCGGAAAAATTGACGAAAATTTCAAAAATTGAAAAATTGAGTTTTCACAAAATTTTCACAAAAAATTGGTAAATATACCAGATATCTGGTATACGAAATAAAAACTGGTATGCTCGAAAAGCCCCATTTTAAGGGCTTTTTGGCACCTTATACCAGTTTACCACTTTTTTTCTTTATTTCGCGCGAGAGAAAGTGTATTAATATTTATTACAATTTTATATATATAAATAAAGAAAATTTTCTGGTATCTGGTATAAGAGCAAAGAAAGGAGATTTTTACAATGTTATGCTGGATTTTGTAAGGATCGAAACAAAGAGAGTCGATGGGAAGGTCACGAGGACCGGAACTGTTATAAAAGAGAAGATAGAGGTTCGGCCTAAATTTGTTGTCAGTTCGCGCACCAAAGACCTTATGGTTAGAGGTGGTGACTTTTATGCTATCTGGAATGAGGACGAACATATTTGGTCTACCTCTGAAGATGCAGCGGTAGAGCAGATCGATAAGGAGATCAACGATACTGTCAAGAAGATTAAAGCGGATAACCCCGAAGTTAACGTCGTTCCATTTTACATGTGGGACTCGTCTTCCGGATCTATTGATTCTTGGCACAAGTATGTACAAAAGCAAATGAGGGATGTTTATCATCCTTTGGATAATAATATTGTTTTTTCGAATACGAAGACTCTTCGGAAAGATTATTCCAGCAAGCGATTACCTTACGAATTGAGAGAAATGCCAACGCCCGCTTATGAAGAGCTTATTTCTACTCTATATGATCCGGATGAGAGAGACAAGCTTGAGTGGGCGCTTGGTGCGATTATTTCTGGTGACTCGAAAACGATCCAGAAGTTTATTGTTTTGTATGGAGATGCCGGCAGTGGTAAGTCGACATTTCTGAATATTGTTGAGAAGTTATTTGAAGGCTATACTTCAACGTTCAACGCGAAAGAACTTGCGAGTTCGAGCAATCAGTTTGCGTTGGAGGCCTTTAAGAAGAATCCGTTAGTATCCATTCAACACGATGGTGATCTGTCAAGGATTGAGGACAACACATTGTTGAACAGTATTGTTTCTCACGAGCATATGATGGTCAACGCCAAATTCGAAAAGAAGTATGAATCAAAGTTTTATACATTCTTATTCATGGGCACTAACAAACCAGTAAGGATCACTGATTCTAGATCCGGCATTGTTCGAAGACTTATTGATGTAAAACCAAGCGGTAATAAGATTAAGCCGTACAAGAAATACAAACAGCTCACTCGAGAGATCGACAATGAGCTTGGTGGAATCGCCTGGCATTGTTTACAGAAGTATAACGAATTAGGCGAAAGTTACTATGATGCATATATTCCTTATGACATGATTCGAATGAC
>AUXO015864100.1_pt1 | contig 10775 bp, 7 predicted proteins | sample 768731 | NCBI WGS metagenome assembly AUXO01 (sample SAMN02715735, study PRJNA202380) | gut metagenome | biome: sheep rumen | host: Ovis aries | place: New Zealand: Palmerston North
GTAAGAGGAAGCGATCTGTATATCATTTCAGACGTGACCAACACCAGCATTGAATATAATCTGGGAGGACGCATGGTTCCTATGACTCCAGATGAACATTATGCTGACATAAAAAGAGTCATAGCTGCATCTGCAGGAAAAGCACATCGTATAAATGTAATCATGCCATTCCTGTATGAATCAAGACAGCATAAGCGTACCAGTAGAGAATCCCTTGACTGCGCACTTGCACTTCAGGAGCTGGTATCTATGGGCGTTTCAAATATTATTACATTTGATGCACATGATCCACGAGTACAAAATGCTATCCCTAATGTCGGATTTGAGAATCTTATGCCAACATATCAGTTTATTAAATGTCTGTTAAAGTCAACTTCAGACCTTGAACTTGATAATGAGCATATGATGGTAATAAGCCCTGATGAAGGTGCTATGCACAGGGCCATATACTTTGCCAACCATTTTGGCGTTGATGTAGGTATGTTCTATAAGAGAAGAGACTATTCAAAAGTTGTCAACGGAAAGAACCCTATCGTAGCACATGAATTCCTCGGCGATGATGTAGATGGCAAGGACGTTATCATCATAGATGATATGATTGCTTCAGGCGAAAGTATGCTTGATGTGTGCAGACAGCTTAAATCACGTAATGCCAGACGTGTCTTCTGTATCGCAACATTTGGTCTGTTTACAGCAGGTCTGGATGTATTTGATAAAGCATACGAAGAAGGTGTATTCGATAAAGTTATTTCAACTAATGTATGTTACCAGAATCCAAGTCTCTTCGAAAGACAGTGGTACAGTTCAGCTGACCTCAGCAAATATATAGCTATAATCATTGATCATCTGAATCATGATTCATCTATAAGCGATCTGCTTGATCCAACAATCAGAATTCAGACAAGAATCAATGAATATAAAGAGAAACATACTATTTCAGATAATTATGACCGTCCTTCTATCGGATAGTTGATAATGGTGGAATTTAAAACGTGCGCCTCGCGGCGCACGTTTTTCTATATGAGAAAATGACTTATTGGAATTTTTATTATTTATCCTTAGAAGCTTTCAAGATATTCTTCAAGGCATTGACCACTTTGCTTCATGACATTAGCTGCTTCCGGTCCCACATATCTCAGATGTGTCTTTGCTCCCTTTACACCGGTAACACTGTATTTATCATCAGGATATCTGATAACAAAACCGTACTTATATGAATTCTCCTCAAACCATTTCATCATATTATCTACATCTTCGTCACCCTGACTTGATGTTATGTCTATAGCAAGTCCCGTAGTATGATCGAGAGCACATGGCATCTCAACAGACTTTGCATCTTCAGGGGACATATATGATGCTGTAATAGATGGAGACTGTCCAGCCTCTCTCGCATCATCAAACATCTTCTGAAGTTCAGGATATATACGCTTATCGACCTTATGATCATTTACGAGTTCTGTAAATTCGTCAATTCTGAAATCATCCGGAAGACTATGATTTCCATTTACCAGAACATACATCCATTCTTTTTCTTTAGCAAGTCTGGCCTTTTCCTTCTCTTTAGCATCATTCATGCTTGCCAGAGCTGCCGCGGCTTCCTCTGCTTTCTTTTGTTCTTCAAGTTCTATTCGCGCCTTTTCTTCCTTACGATTGGCACTACTGATAATCACGGCACTGAGTCCTACCGTAAGTAAAGACACAGTTATAGCTACTATCCAGATAAACTTAAAATAGTGTCCGTCACTTACCGACAGTACCTTCCACTTATACTTGATCCAGTCAAGAAAGCCTTTTCTTTCTCCCATATAAATCCCCCTTTTCCAGGTCAGAAAACCGTACCATTACCGGCACCTTCTCTGACTATTCAGTTGTAACTGACTCTGATTTATCTCCTTCTGTAAGGATTCCCTCAAGAGTACGCCATCCAAGAACCGCACACTTAACTCTTGACGGCATATGTGATATATCCTGAAGAGAACCAGCCTCTTCAAGCATTTCAAGCTCCTCATCAGTTATTTTTTCTTTTATCATCTTAAGGAATACATCCTTAAGTTTTAACGCTTCATCAACCTTCTTACCTATAACCAGCTCCAGCATCATATCTGCACTGGCTTGAGATATAGCACATCCATCCCCATAAAATGCACCATCTTCGATAACTCCGTCATCTGACAGATTCAGCTGTAATGTGATATCATCACCACACGAAGGATTAACCCCTCTTAAAGAGTACTGAGGCTCTATCAGCTTCTTTTTATATAACGGATGAATATTATGTTCTGTAAGAATTTCATTATAGAATGTTCTGTTCTGCATTTCAAATATCCTCTTTATTAATCAGGATAACCCATCATCGGGCGTATTTTTTTCACTATATCAAGGAATCTTTCGATTTCCTCCTCTGTATTGTAAAACATGAGGCTCGCTCTTGTAGTAGATGGTATACCCAGGAACTGGTGTAAAGGTTCCGCACAGTGATGTCCGGCCCTTACAGCCACATTTGCATCTGCTATTATCGCAGCTATATCATGTGGATGCACACCGTCTATTTTAAATGTAACAATACCGTGATGATCCTCTGCTTTATCGGAGCCCAGAACTGTTACATGAGGTATCTCTTTCATTCCGTCAAAGATAATACGTGTAAGTTCAAGCTCACGTTCTTCTATGTTATGTAAACCTATGGATTCTATATATTCAATAGCTGCTGCAAGTCCAACAGCACCCACTGCATTTACTGTTCCCGCCTCAAACTTGTGTGGAAGTTCTGCATATGTCACATCATCAAGAGTTACATATTCTATCATTTCACCACCGGTAAGAAATGGCGGCATTTTTTCCAGTATTTCCTTTTTTCCATACAAAACGCCTATACCCATAGGGCCTAGAAGCTTATGTCCTGAAAAGGCAAGGAAATCAACTCCCAGCTGCTTAACATCTGTAATGCTGTGCGGAACACTCTGTGCTCCATCCGCCACAAAATACGCTCCAACTGCATGGGCAGCCTCAGCAAAAGCTTTTATATCTATGATTCTTCCAAAGATATTAGACATAGCAGTCATAGAGACTATCTTCGTCTTATCACTCAGAAGAGACTTAAACTTATCCAGTGAAAAGCTTCCGTCCGCTTCACACTCAAGGTACTTAACCTTTGCTCCATGTCTTGCAGCACTATGTCTCCACGGAAGCATATTGCTGTGATGCTCGACAACGGTAGTTATTATCTCATCGCCTTCTGTAAGACACATTTCACCTAACGAAAAAGCAACAAGATTCAAGCTTTCAGATGCATTTCTTGTAAAAATTATTTCCGTATCTGACTCGGCTTTTATGAACTCTGCAACCTTTTTTCTTGCAGCTTCATATCTTTCAGTTGCGTCTATTGATAACTCATACAGTCCTCTGAATGGATTAGCATTATGAAAGTATTCATAATCATTCATTGCCTCAACCACCTGACGCGGTCTCTGAGATGTAGCCGAATTATCAAGATACGCCAGACCGGTACTTGAAAAAAACGGAAAATCTTTTCTTATCTCATTTATATTAAAACTCATAATTCTTCCTCATCTCTACTCTGAAAGAAACATAGCTTTTGTTTTCTCATCTGGTATACGACCGATTACAGAATCAATACGTGACTTAGCCATCAACTCATTAATATCCGCCTCCGGTATACCTCTTGATTCAAGATACATAATTACATCATCAGATATTTTTCCTATAGATGCTCCATGAGCACCTTCAACATCTTCTTCTGCACACAGAATAAGTGGTACAGTATTATTATGCACCCCTTCATCCATAAGAAGCACATCTTCTCTTTCATCACCTGTTGCATCTTTACAACCCTTGATAAAGTCTATAGTGCCTCTGAATGTTTTATCAGCATTATCTCTAAGAACTCCACTAACATTTATCTTGGAATCACTTCTTTTTCCTGTATGTCTTGCAACATAATTAATATCCAGTTTGTCTTTTCCACGCACCAGATAACCTGTATCTATATCAAGATAGCTCTTCTCGCCTATCAGATCAGATGAACAGCTAAGAGCTACATTTCCATCACCGGACTTGACCTGTATAAGACTAAGTCCGCTCTTATCCATGTACTTTCCGCCTATACTGTCCACAAAGCTTGAGCCTTCCTCCAGCTGAAATACTTCTATAAGATTCAGCTTTGCATTTTTTGCAGCCTTGATTCTTATGTCATTGGCACCAAAAAGCGGCTTTCCACGGAAAATCATTACTACTGTAAGTTCTGAATTCTCACCAAGTACTATTGATGTTCTGGACAGCTTTCCTGTCTCATCCGCTTTGTAATCATATATAAGTCTTATAGGTTCTTCAACTTTTACATCTGATGAAACTGTATATGACATCCCACCGGTTTTTGCCTTGTGAGACATCTGTCTGAATTCCTCTCCTGCGCCCAGTTCAACATCTCCCAGGCATATTGATGTAAAATCAACCTTTCCCTCTATTACTTCAGAAGGCATACTATCAACTGTACACTCAGCTTTTTCCAGCTTATCCGGCACAGCAACTGTATGCTCATTTACTCTAAGCCAGGTCCATGTCGGAGCCGGCAACTTATTTATTATCATATTATTCATTGTTATCCTCTTTTATCCTATCGACCCCTTCATCTCAAGACGTATAAGATTATTCATCTCAACAGCATATTCCAGCGGAAGCTCCTTGGATACATTGTCTGCAAATCCACTTACAATCATAGCTCTGGCATCTTCTTCTGAGATACCTCTGCTCATGAGATAGAATATCGCTTCATCTGATATACGTCCGATCTTTGCCTCATGTCCGATATCAACATCATCACATCTTACATCCATTGCCGGAATAGTATCCGATCTGGATATATCATCAAGCATAAGTGATGAACAGTCTACTGCTGACTTTGCACCCTTTGCCTTTGGTCCTATTACAACAGCACTTCTAAATGTACTGATACCACCACTCTTGGATATAGACTTAGTATTTACTGTAGAAACAGTTCTTTCACCTGTATGAACCACTTTCATTCCTGTATCAAGGTTCTGTCCTTCGCCGGCGAATGTAATACCTGTAAATTCCACCTTTGAATCATCTCCCTTGAGAATAGTCATAGGATACAGATATGATGTATGAGAACCAAATGAGCCTGATACCCATTCCATTTTACCGCCCTCTTCTACAGTGGCGCGCTTAGTATTCAGGTTATACATATTCTTTGACCAGTTCTCTATGGTTGAATATCTGAGTCTGGCATTCTTTCCAACGAACAGCTCAACTGCACCTGCGTGAAGATTTGCCACATTATACTTAGGTGCTGAACATCCCTCTATGAAGTGAAGATCTGCACCTTCATCTACTATGATGAGAGTATGCTCGAACTGTCCGGCACCCGGAGCATTAAGTCTGAAGTAAGACTGAAGAGGAATCTCTACACTTACTCCCTTTGGAACATATACAAAGCTTCCTCCTGACCATACTGCGCCATGAAGAGCTGCAAACTTATGGTCTTCCGGTGTTATAAGCTTCATGAAATGTTCTTTAATCATGTCGCCGTATTCGCCATGCATTGCTGACTCAAGATCTGTATAGATAACTCCCTGAGCCGCAACCTCTTCTCTTACATTATGGTATACAAGTTCTGAATCATACTGCGCTCCTACACCGGCAAGTGATTCACGCTCTGCCTGTGGTATACCAAGTCTTTCAAATGTATCTTTAATATCAGCCGGAACCTCGTCCCAGTCTGCACTCATCTTATTGTCCTTAGGTTTGATATAAGTAACAATATTATCCATATGGAGCCCATCTATTGGAGGTCCCCAGACAGACATTTCCATATTATTATATATTTCAAGAGACTTCTGACGAAAGTCTGCCATCCACTGAGGGTCATTTTTCTCCTTTGATATCTGCGCAACTATATCAGGAGTAAGACCTTCAGCAACCTTGTAAACATCCTCGTCTACATTTCGAAAATCATACAGGCTTCTGTCAACGTCTTCTACGTATGTTTTTTCTTTTTCTGACATATTCTTCCTCTTTATCTATTACCGCTAATCAGATTAGCAGTTCTACTTATACATATTTTTCGAAGCCGTTTGCATTTATCTCATCTACGAGAGAAGCATCACCAGTTTCCACGATTTTTCCATCTACAAGTATATGAGTATAATCAACCTTAAGCGCCTCAAGTATACGTGTACTGTGTGTGATGATGATAAGTGAACCATCACCTGACTCATGGAATGCTTTTACACCGTCAGATACTGTTCTGACAGCATCTACATCAAGACCTGAGTCTGTTTCGTCAAGTATTGCAAGATCCGGCTTCATCATGAGCATCTGAAGTATCTCTGCCTTCTTCTTCTCTCCACCTGAAAAACCAACATTAAGATCTCTGTCTGCATAGGATTTGTCCATGGCAAGAATTTCCATCTGCTTCTCAAGAGACTTTCTAAAGTCCCACAGACGGGCTCTTGTTCCAGTCTTCGTATCCACTGCATTTCTTATAAAATTAGAAAGTGATATTCCCGGTACCTCAATAGGATTCTGGAAAGAAAGGAAGATACCCTCCTTTGCTCTCTCGTGAGTTTCATCACCGGTTATATCCTTATCCTTAAAAATTATGTTTCCCTCAGTTACATCATAGTTGGGGTTACCCATGATAGCATATCCGAGAGTAGACTTACCTGCTCCATTAGGTCCCATAATTACATGAGTTTCGCCACGTCCAACAGTTAAATCTATACCATGAAGAATTTCTGTATCTGCTACATTTACGTGCAGATTAGTTATATGTAATAAATCAGACATTTTTTTCCTCCTGTCTGTAATCTCTATTAATGGTTATTTAACACCATCATAGTAGTATACTTTATATACGATGATAAATCAAATCATTCCTTGCTATCTTTTTCGTTTTTTTTCTGTTTTTCGAACTTCTTACGGATATTGTCGATATCCTCAAGTGTTCCACCGCCATTATCATCATCTGCTCTGAAGTATCCTTTATCAACCAACCTCATGAATGCATCAACTACATCAGAAGTCAGCTGCGTACCCGAAACCTCCTTTATGATAGAAACAGCCTTATCAAAGTTCATTCTCTTTCTATACGGACGATCCGAGTACATAGCATCAAATGTATCCGCTACGGCAATTATCTGTGCCACTCTCGGTATCTCATCTCCTTTAAGTCCCTTCGGATAGCCCTTACCATCCGGTCTCTCATGATGATAACCCGCACCTATAGCAAGTTCAGGCATGATACTTATATCTTTAAGAACCTTATATCCCTGAGCCGAGTGTGACTTTATGATATTGAATTCCTGATCTGTAAGCTTTCCCGGTTTATTAAGCACTTCCGGAGGAATACTTATCTTACCAATATCATGAAGAAGGGCTATATTATAATACTTCTCAACAGTCTCTTCATCGTAGCCCAGTTCCTTTGTCAGCATCGCTGTATACTCAGCAACTCTGTTCGAGTGACCATTTGTATACTTATCCTTCATATCTATGGTCTTGGCAAAGGCTTCTATCATCTCTCTGATAAACATTTTATTCTCATTCTGTTTCTTGATAAGAGCTTCGGTTTTCTTCTTAACATAGTACATAACTATCCCTGCAATGAGAGCAAAAAGCAGCAATGTACCAAATACTCTAAACCAGCCTTTCTCATAAACAGCCTTTTCTTTTCTTATTTTCACTCGAAGCTCTTTGTTATCATCTACAAAGGAAGTATTTATAGACATGACAAATGTATAATCACCGCCATCGAGATTAGTATAATCCACCGGTTCAAGTTCTGATCTGTCTACGGTTATAGGAACACTGTCAAAGCCTTCCAGATGATAAGTAACTTTGGGATTTATAAGTGAATAGGTATAGACATAACTATAAATAGTAAGCTTTCTCGCGTATGAAGGTATCACTATCTCACCGTCTTCACTGGGATATATGCGTGAACCATCCACATCAACATAAGGAACCGCCATTTTAAGCGCATCTACATTTTCAAATATTTTATTAATATTTACTTGTGTGATACCTGTTACACCTGCTATATAAAGATTTCCTTCGTCGCTCAGATAACTGTATGAATTCGCTGTAGCAATATGTGACAGGCCATTATCCCTGTTATAAAAAACAGGATTAATCTCTTCATTTTTCAGTAGTTCATCTACTTCTACAACATAGATACCATTACTGCTAAGTATCCACATACGTCCATCTTCATTCTCATAAAGATCGAAGTTATTTGAATATGGGAATTTCTTAATAACAGTTACTTTACCATCTTTCAGATATGATATGGAGTTGCTGGTAACTATCCAGTATATACCTCTTTGGGAATCCTTTTTTATCCTCAATATAACATCCGAACTAAGACCATCATTAGTAGTTATATTTTTAACCTCATTATCCTTTAAAACATAAATACCATTTCCATCTGATCCCAGATATATCTCTCCATTATCACCTTCACATATTGTAAGTATCTCCGTGTTAATAAGACCATCTTTTTCATTATAAACATCTGTAATCTTATTATCATGATCAATAAAAGCCACGCCGCCACTGCTTGCGACCATAATAACTCCGTCAGAGCGCTCACTTACAACCCTCACTCTTTCACTTGGTAATCCGTTCCTTTTCGTGAAGGTCTTTACATACCCTTTATCATACATGACCAGTCCTCTATCGCTAAAGGTAGAAAACCAAAGTCTCCCCTTTGAATCCTTTATGATAGAACGTATTCTGCTATCACCTATGATCTCGTACAGATCAGTAGCATACTTTAGCGAAGACTCCTGGGTATCCAGCTCCTTGATCTTAAAGGTTTTTAATCTTTTATCTTTATCCAGTATGATGAGTCCGGTATCAGTCCCGACAAAAAGATTCTTATCACTGATACATGTAGAATTAACCACTACCTTATCCAGATCATAATGCTCATTCAAGTCATTGAACTGATTAGGGACTATCTTCATTACACCCTGTCTGGAAGATGCGAACCATATATTTCTCTCATAATCAGCCATCATTTTATCTATGGAATTATTAAGTGGAATATCCTCTACCTTTTTGAATTCACCATTTTCTATACGTCCTATGCCATTATCAGTACAGAACCATATCTGTTCACCAAACTGTTCTATAGAATTGATATTTGAAAGCGGACTAATATCATATACTTCATATGATTTTTCGCTATTTCCCAGCTTTCCGTGATATAGCTTTGAGTCCTGGGTTCCTATATATATTTTTTCATTATTCAGAGGATCCGGAAGAAATGAATTAACTCTTCCCATCCCCAGATTTTCTCCATCATAAAACGCTTTAAGCTTCTGATTATATAAAACGAAAAGAGCTCCATCCATGGTATTTCCATAGACTTTTCCATCTTCAGCCACTCTCAGCTCCATGATATACTGATCACTTAACTGGGGGATATCTATAGGATGCATTACCATATCCTTATCAACCACTCCAAGTCCATCGGTTGTTGCTATATATATATTTCCTTCTTTATCCTCAACTATAGACCTTATAGAAGAAGATTTCATTCCTTCTACATCCTTATAATGCTTATAATTATCATTTTCCTTAACTATAACTCCATTGTCATTAGTTCCTATCCACAGACGTTCTTTACTGTCTACAAAAAGACTTACAACACTTGTTATTCCTGTTGTAGAGTCAACTCTTTCAAATGTATTTCCATCATATCTGATAAGACCACTGTAGCTTCCAATCCATATAAAGCCTTCCTTCGTCTCGGCAATGGCATTTGCTTCAGAAGTAGGAAGGCCGTTTGTATTGTCATATAAAACAGCCGAATAACCATCCCCGGCCGTCGGGTCTACAGACAGATCCTCTGCATCTTTGACCGTGACTGATTCAGCTCTTGATACACTTGTAAAACTTATAATAAATAATATACATAAAGTAGGTAACAAATAACTATAAAGCCTTTTTATCATACGTTATCTCCTCGTTATACACGACATAAGCGTGAAAAAGACAAATGATTAAGCTACTCTTGGTATCATAATAGAAAGAGAAAATGATTCATCATCAGACTCCGCTTTGATGAGTCCATCATAATCCTCAACCGTTCTTCTTATATTACTGAGTCCAAATCCATGATGTTCTGTATCCTTCTTTGAAGTATATCCTGAGGTCATAAACAACTTCTCAACATTAACCTTTGTCGCAGCCGAGTTAGATATCTTTATGATTGCAAATTTGTCATTCCTCTTTATCTTGAGATCCACCCATGCATCTGAAGATGTCTTTTCCGCTGCTTCGATAGCATTATCAAGAGCATTTGCAAAAATACTGCATACATCCATAGCCTTCATATGAAGTCCACCATCTACAACGCCATCAGAAGAGAAGTTTATATCTTTTTCCTTCATCTTATCAGCCTTCATAGCCACTATACAGTCAAGCATCTCATCTCCGGTTATAACAGATGGTGACAAGGCACGTACATTTCCCAGAAGTTCCTTAATATGTGCAGATGCATCCTCTACTTTACCTTCATCCAGCATCATATCCGTGAGAGACAGATTATTAATGATATCATGTCTAAAGGCTCTTGTTTCCGTCTGTGTTCTTTTATACTGTTCTATATAGTCAAGTTCAGCCTTAAGGTAGGTTTCCTGATACTCATTCTTTTCTTTCAGACTTTTTTCAGCAACATTCATTACAAAGAGAATCGGAGCCACACCACCCACTATCGGAAGAAGAAC
>AUXO015962355.1_pt1 | contig 10775 bp, 6 predicted proteins | sample 768731 | NCBI WGS metagenome assembly AUXO01 (sample SAMN02715735, study PRJNA202380) | gut metagenome | biome: sheep rumen | host: Ovis aries | place: New Zealand: Palmerston North
GGAATATTGCCAAAATCCAAGCCGGAAAAATCCTCTCCGCAGATCTTATCATGCCGAGAAAAACCCATTGTTCGTATAATGTTGTGAAGTGCAGTAACGCAAGTATCAGACTGCTCCGATGTACGCTGTTTAGTGTCATCCATGCGCAGCAGACCTACATAATAATGTAAATTATTCTTCTGTATATCCGGGTTCATTTTTATAATCTCCTATAATTTCGCCAAGCAGTATGCACACATCGTCCGACCATGTGTAATCAAGACCATTATCCTTAATGAAGGCAAGCTGTTCCTCGCGTGACAGCCCCGCTTCCCCCAGTGCCTTTGCAGCAGAGAGTATGTTCTGTATCTGCTTTGCGGCAAAATAGTCACGATAGTACTGATGTGAGAAAGCGATCTTACCGTCAGATGTGTCGTAGCAGTAGCCGGCTTCGATCTTTACGATCTGTTTGATCTCTCTGCCCCATTCTGATCTTTTCTGAATGATAGGTACATCAAGATCAAGTACCCACTCCAAAGGCATATCGCCATCGCTCATTATTTTCCATGATCTATCACAGTTTGTGAGCATTAAAAGGTTCGTAATGCCAAACGTGCGATTTTGATCCATATAGTTTGCAACAAACGGCAGCGAATACTTAACAATGAACTTACGAAGACTAGAGTGCTTGATCTTTTCTTTGTCGTCCGGATCCGATATCCTGTTAGCGGTCTTAGGTTCATAGTTGAGTATAAATCTGTCAAGAAGTTCGCCTCTTGTATGCACTGCCCTAGCGTCTTCTGTGTGTAGAGCAAGGAACATATTCAGAAACATTGGGATTTTCAATACTTCCCAGATCTTGTCCTTTTTCAAGGCAGAGATCTCGTCATGAGACATACCCTTGTACTCCATTATTGCTGCTTCGATCTCCGCATCAGGAATGCCAACAAAGCTGAACTTCCTTAGCTGTTCAAAAACGTCATTATTCTTTTCAGTACCCGTTGTATCATCGTTTTTGATAGTTACCGCTCTGGTTGTAACGACAAAAGAGGCATTCTTCCATCTGATCAGAGCCTTGCCAAGGTTCGCCTCAAAAGCGGCTCTATCAGAACTGTCAAGTATCTCATTGTATCCGTCAAGTATGACCATATATTTGGGCAATTTAGTCTCCACGGATAAGATATGATCTAAGGCTGTCATCTGTTCATACAATTTTTTGTCATTTAGCACATCGCCCTGACTTATCGCAAGCGAAGTAAAGCCGGAGCCATGGAGGATATTCAACATGAAATAGGTTAACAGATCAACAGGGAGTTCTTCAACCGTACGCCCCTTCCCTTCGGAAGCCTTCCTGATGTTTTCGTGCAGTTCAGTATAGTGGCTAAGGTCGATATACAAACATATCACGGATTCGTTGTCAGGTCGATCCTTTTGTTCAGTCCAGTAATCATACACCGCAGTGCTTTTGCCCATTCCGCCGTCACCGACCAGCAATACAGCGTGATTATGTTCAATGACATCGTGGGGCATAAAATGATTCTTTTCCTCGTCCTCAAGCATGACCTTGGAATTAAAGCGCTGGACAAATTTTTTTAGTTGGGAGAACTTGCCGCTTTCACCACTGAGAAACTCCCAGTGCTTTCTGCTTCCTATCCTCAAATGGTCCGCTGTGACCTGTGTATCCTCCGTAACCAAACCCGCTTCGCTGTATACACGCCTATTATCTGTATCTTCAAAAACCGCTAAGCTCTTAAGCTCTCGCAGATCATCAATGAACTTCTCCATGGAACTGTATCTGTTTTCTATATCCTTAGCAAGTGCTTTTGACAGAATCTCTCTCAGCTTATTACGAACAGTCGGCATTGTCAGAAATGATGAAGCGTCCTCAGGAAGATCCCAGTTGTTTTTTCGCAGTTTCTTCAGAGGCATACTTCCGAAGAGTCTGCGGAAAAGAACGGCTGCAAGAAGAAAGATATCTGTACGCTCTCCGAATTGCCCCAATGTAGTACGGATCTTGCCTGCAGCCGAATCAGTATCACCTTTTATTAAATGCATTCGGATCGACTTGAGCTCCATTGGCATCAAAAGCAGATCAACATTGGTAGTAAACAATAATGAAGTGCTCATATCAGAGAAGTTGCTGAAATTTTTCAAATCCTCACGCTTTAAAAGGCTTTCAAAATCAAACTGAATAGCTGTTCTGTGATCCCTGCCGCCTGTGATAAGGATATTTGATTCTTTAATGTCAAGAACGATATACCCTGCACTATGATATTTAGAGATCACATTTCCCGTCTGAATAATGATGCTGAGTATTTCTACAAGTGAACTGTCCTTATAATCCTTATTATCATAAGAGAAACCACTGCTGCATTCATAGACCGAATACAATATACCGTGCTCATTTTCATATAATCCTATCGGTGCCGAAACTCCAACAGCCAAAAGCATTTTGTCCTCTTCACTGTCAAGCTCGGAATGATTCGCATTTTTAAAGTCGTTCTGTATTCTGTAAGCATTGAGATATCTCTGTCGTATCATCTCATATCTTTCCTTACATTCTGCGGCTTTTGAATCACTGTTCTGCTGGGAAAAATATAGCGTGACTCCGTCCTTTTCATTTCGTCTCAGTCCGCATTCCCTGGGGAACAATTCCTTTAGTATGCACCTGTGCGAAATGCCGCCGGACAGGTATTCCGCTTCATACACATAAGCGCTGTTGCCGTGTCCGACCGCTTTCAGAACAGTGAATGCACGCAGTTCCGAATCAGCACCGCTGTCCTTCTCTTTAAGAAACAGTGTTTTACTTCCATTTATAACGTCAATAGCCTGACTTTCCCAATTGCACATATTAAGACCTCCAATTTATCATGATATAGCTTGCGTCATCATCGTGTGATCCTTCTGACGCATTTAAAATGGTTTTCTGAATAGAACAGTGGTTCTTTCTCAAATATCCACCGTTGAATAAAAAGGGGAGGATCCCGTCTGATAGCAGAATGATACCATCTGCATCGGCAGTATTCCCCATAGTTATCCTTAGGTGTTGTTTTGCCTGAAACGATGTCGTGAGGACGGTACTGTATGCGCTCTCTCCGTTTTCCGGATACGATATAACCGTGAAATCATCATCATGGTAGCTCAGTATACTGCCGTCACCAAGATGACCTACCATATATTGCTCGTCTCTGATAACGGCAAAAAGCAGCGTTGAGCCAAACTCACGAATGCTTTTTTCTCTATGTTCTTCTGCGATCTTGTACAGATTATCAAGAAGAAAAGAAAGCACATCTTCTTGTATTTCGGCAGCCCGCTTATTGAACAGTTCATCGGAATGATCATATAAATACTCTACAACGGTGTCCGCTGCTGTTTGTGCGCCCTGTTGTGCAAATCGTCTGCTCCCCGCTCCATCGGCAAGCACTATCACTCCCGTACGGTCATCATTTCTTGACGCTATTGCATCCTGATTGCCGATGCCTTTTTCACAGTGCATCATGCCACAAATACTTTCAGATCTGATATTATAATTCATAGCTTTAACCTCCCGCACTCATTATATAGCACGGGAGGCAACAAATTGGCTTGTGATTAAAAAATATCTGATATTTTTTTGATGTTGTTTTGGATCATTTTTTCTGATAATAGTCATATCCGGGAGTATTATTGATCCTATTGAACATTTCCTTGGGATCATTACAGTTGAGACACATATACAGCATAGCATCCTGATATCTCAGAGGGCTGAAAAACGGCCAGCGTTTCGCTTCCATTTGCTCGTCCTCATCTTCATCTCCGGTTTCAGAAAGAACTAGCTCAAATGACATGGCGCTCTTCTTTTGGGAACAATATTCTTCAAAAACTGTCAGCAGATACTCTGAGCGACCAACCATTGCATTGTCATATGCTGCGGCTTTTTTCCTTTTCAGCTCATCGTTGACTGCTTTTGCAAGCTCAAGGGTATCAAATTGCATACATGTCCAAATGGCGGAAAGATCTCTTTTGTATTCAATATTGTTTAATTCGTTGGTGATCTTATCAAAGTTTGTTTTCAAGAACTGCTCGATCTTTTCTATACGTTGTCCCTCATCTATATTCCTAAACCTATTTTTCCAAAACTTGCTCCCGATCCCGCTATAATTTCCAATCTTAAAATCAAGCAAACCTTCATGTACTATAAGATATGCATAATCGGTTTCATTAGAAGGTGTTTCAGGTATTGGATAACCATATAAAGTCTCTGCTCGTGTTTTACTTTCAATATCATAATAGCTTTCATAGAACCGCCTTTCTTCTGCCATCCACCTGCAAAACTTCTCCGGGATCATATACTCTACCTTAGGTTCAACGCTTGCCTGAGAATAATCGTAGGTGTTCGTTTCTCTGTCATAAACGTTGTCGTTAAAGTAGTTGACCTTCATCTCCTTCATTCTGCGTTCTGCAATGCTGATCGCTTCTTTTTCATCTAATTTCAGATCGGAATAGTTCTCCTGAAGATAATCCTGGAACGCCTCAATAGAAGCTAAATTGAAATCAAGGAAGCTTTCGATTTTAGAAAGTGTGATATTATTTGAAAAAGACTCTGCAGCCGAGCTCAGATTATCACCAAAGAGATTAAGTATTACTAACTTAGCTGTATCACGTAGCATTTTCTCCAGTTCAGAAAAGCATAGCAGATTAATGATCGCATAATAATATGTTACGTCAAGGAATGATCTGGGATTATAATCATCCTGTGATAAAACAGAAAGCAAGACCTCCTTGCTGCGCTTGGATGATATTTTTTTATCGTCATCTGAGTCAACGAATGTTATGGCATATATTAAATGAAGGAAACTGTCTCTTTTTTCTATTTGATCATATTTGATCTTACCGCCATTCTTGTCTCCGCTAAGCTGACTATTCAGGCTAGGGTCAAGTCCACCTTTATATACCTTTGCAAATGTAGATATGATGAAGTTTAGCATAGGCTGAGTAAGCTGCTGTGTAAGTAAAACTTCAGCATAACAGCAAAGAAAAGCATCTTTCATTTTGGGTTTCATATTATTATGATTCCACAGATCGAAGATCCTGGCAAAATAATTATATTTTACTTCTTCGGTCTGGCTTTTCAAGATGTGGCGTTTCAGATTATCCTCTATGTGGTTTCCCTTGATAGCATCAAGATACGCACAGATATCCTCAAAAGTATTGGCTTGATCATATTTGGGTACACTCTTCATTTTCATATCCGGATCAGGAGTTGGAAGACTAAAGTCGTGCTGTCGGTTGACCATAAAACCTGTCAACTTAGATTTCAGTTCTTCGTTGAAGGACTCCCATTTCATAGTTTTAACAACCTTTGTTTGGAGGATAGTATCTTTAAGCATATCAGCTTCAGAACGCTCTATCTTAAAAATAGTGGTGATGTCTTCCGCAAAATTATCAGGATTATACAATGCCATGATGATTCTCCTTTCGAATAAGAGAAATATGTTTACCTTTATTTGTATTATAGCACAAAAACATATATCGTGTCAAGGGATTTTTTGACACAAAACAACAAAGATGTTTTTGCGCAAATTATAAAGGCTATTTTTTTTAATTCACCTGCAAAAGAGCACTTTTCTTATGATATAAATATTCTATCGAAAGAAAACAGATACATTCACAATAAATGAGTGTAAATATCATGACAAGGAGTGTAAATAATATGGAAGAAAAAGTAAGAATCAAAACCTTAAGCTCGCTTTCCGTGATAACTTTTATGTCTGTGTGCGTTTGTCTGATATTCATAACGCTGGAGACACTGTACCTGCGTGTACATACTGATTTGGATATCATGGGTAGCCCGTTGCCGAAATATGCAGCAATAGTGCTGCCCATTATTCTGGCAGAGGTTGTAATGCGTACTGTTGCAGGCTCGATGACCGTAAAGACAAAAATAATCGACAATCAGAGCTTCGGATGTATTATGTATATCATAACGTTTTTGAATGTGGTGGTTTACACGGCGGCTGCATATGCAGCGTGTCCGACCATATTAGACAATAATAAAAAAGACAACACCTGTATATCTGTATTTGTCCTTGTTCTGACATTACTGCTTTACCTTTACATCTCGGTGTACCTCCGTCATATCATGCTTTACAGGAGAAAGCGTAGCTCGGAGAGGAACACGCTTTCATCAATAGTGATACTTTCACTGTCTTTTTTGGCGGGCTTCTATATGTTCTGTCTGACTACAACACTGTTTGTGAGTCGTTCGAATTACGGATATTCGGGATGGCTCAAAGACATGTGGGACGTCTTGACAAAGGAAGATTACATTTTCTCATCAAGATTTATTGCTGTGCCGATAGAAGCAGTTGTTTATAAAAATGCTTTACTGTTATTGGGGCAGAACATGGTGATGATGGGCGTAGTGCTTACACCTGTCGGGGTATATATCATCGCTAATTTTTTGCAGATACTGAAAGATCTGTATAGTACAGTGAAGGAAAGCTTCAATGTACTGACAGATAATCGTGACTTAAAAGGGAAATGGCATACGCTCAGTGATAAGATCCTTTTTGTACGCAGAAAGGTAACTGCTTCGCCTAAAGGCTACTGTATGGTATGCAAATGCATACGATCACTTTATCTGATTCTTTTTTATGGAGTGAACACGCTGGATGTGAATGAAGACGATTTAGTTGAGAACGCCGTGGAACAGCAGAAAGCTCTGCTAAGGAAGCGTTCAGCAATGGAATACAATGTTAACGTCACTATCTTGAAACCCGGAGCTAAGATCGCATCTAAAAGCGGAGCGAGAGTATCACCAAAGTATTGCTGCTCCAAGTGTTACAGTACAGTATACAAGCCGCTGGTAGGACCTTTTGTGGATACTCATAAAATTATAAACATATTGCTCATCGGTGACAGAAACACAGCCAAGACCTGTTTCTGCGCAAGTACAGTAAAGGCTCACCGGAACATGATGCTGAAAAACACTCCAGAGTACTTATATTTTAATGCTTTGATTGAACGTCTTGAAGAAGACCCTCCGCGTGCTCCGGGTGCAACTCCTTCGGATATGATCGCAAGTCCGGTGCTCACAATAAAATATGACGGTCACATAGTCGGCATTACAGACATCGCCGGTGAGAATTTTACTCAGGCTGCCGATACCGTCAAACGTGACGATGTCATTTGCATTTTTGTACGGGCTGACGGTCCTGAAAGTATAGCTTCAGCGTATGATGTTCTGGCACAGCTTCCATTCAAAATGCCGCTGATCGTGATCTGTGTGACCAGAGCGGATGAGCTGGAGTTTTATGAGGAGATTTATGAAGCTATGTCGATCGGTGAAGATGATCTCAGAGATAACTCGGAAAAAATATTTAAAGCTAAAAAGATAAAAAAGGACGAGCTCGTTAGAGCACACAGCGAAAGGCTGTATGAGATTTTGTCGTATTACAATCCTGAATTTGAAGGTTTATATAATGCGGCTAAGGAGCATTCTGACAGAGTCGAGATAGCAGCACACTGCGCTCTGGGAACTACGGTAAATGAGGATCTTCTTGAAGGTGATTATGCTCCTAAGTTTATCGATGAGACACTGGATGCACTTTGTTCAGAGAACAGATAGGAAGGTGAGAAAATGGGTATTATTATAAGCAAGAGAAGAATAACCTCATATACAAAGACTGACAGTGAGGGATTCCATGCGGAAAATGAGATCTTCGGAGCTGAAGCATTGACGAGCAGATTTTCTGTGATCGAGGATATGAAGCTGCCACATGGTAAAACAATTGAATACTATTGTTACTCAATTACTTCTGACGATGTTTTATTGGTAAAAATAAGCAGGGGTAAAGAACTCGAAAATGACAAACGACCTTACAAAATTTTTGAGGTTTACAAAGTTTATCCCTCTTCTGCGAAAAAGTCGGATAACGAGGTACATCAGCTTACGGAAGCCAAACATCAGCTTATGGAAGTCGCATTGAAAAAGAGGTCATGTGTCCTCGCGGCTATAGACGAGTTTGCTGAGGCTATGTGCGTTTTCGGCAAATATATACCTCAGCCGTTGCGTGAAAAGCTCATATTCTCCGTCGACGATACTGTTTCGTCGGGAGTTATTCCTGTTAAAAAAGAGGGTGTTCCCGAGTCTGCCGACAGGTATATAAAAGAATACTGCGCATCTCCCGAAAAATATTTCAGCGGTTTTGATGAAGTGATAAAAAAATCCTATGCCAAAGGTGGATTCGGCGGTGACGAATACTTTGTTTTCTGTAAATATATGGCAGGCCTTGATAAGTCATGCGAGAACTACGATAAAGAAAACAGTAGCAAGGATCGTACCATCGAATTTAAATTAACAAAATACGCTCCGCATTCACGAAAGCCCGATGGGTATCCGGATATCGGAAAGCTGGATAACAAGCTGTACGCTTTGACACATATCAACCGCGCTTACAAATATTCGGACATTGTTGTGAATACCAAGATCTGGAATAGCGAACGGCTAAGTGATATCGTTGAGTTTATAAACATAATCAAAAATGAATGTCGAACAACAGATGAGCGATTAAATTTGCTGGAATATGTAAGACCGTCGATGAACAGCAAGCGTGAATATCTGTTTGAGTCTCTGGTGAATATGCTTGCCGGCAGTTCAGATGGTACATCGTCGGCACTTGTACTGATGTTGTTCTACGATAACGAATTTCCATACAGAAAATCTGCCTTTCAAGGCGCAGATCCGTTCAGGACGATAGTTTCATTTTACCGCAAAGAGAGACCTGACAGGGTCGCTGTGAAAACGCTGATAAAAAAGGTTAGACGAAGTGCGGGATTTTTCCATACACTTAAATACATGATTTTTCTGAGGTGATGAATATGTTGATAATAGGCTTTATCATTATGCTTGTTCCGCTCATCATTAGTGTGATAAAAAGGAGGAGCAAAATAGGACTGTTGGTATTTGCAGTGCTTACCGCTGCTGTGGTGCTGATCTCAAATCTCAGCTTACAGTTTCTGAACTTTGCGGATAAGTCCACCGATAAGCTGTTCAATGGGGCAGCGGTGTCATCATCAGTCGATGGTGTAGATTATTCACAGTACGTTATAAAGACGGATAAGCATATCAAGAACATTCTTATCTGCGGAACTGACAAGAGACCCAATAGCACTGATGATACGATGCGCACCGATATTATGATGCTGATATGTATTGATGAAGATACTGACAATATTTATTGCTTCTCCTTGTCAAGAGATACTCTTGTAAGAAGAGATGCGGTCAGCAATAATAATATCTGTAAGCTGAATGAGGTAGCAGCCTACGGCGGAGGCATGACTGCATTGATAAACAGCATCAGATTCAACTTCGGAATCAACATAGATGAATATGTTTTGGTAAATTGGTATGCCGTAGTTGATATGGTGGACGTTTTCTTCCCTGATGGAATTGATTATCAGATGACCGAGCTTGAGATGCTAGGCGTAAATCAGGTGCTGCCTGCTCAGAACAGTGAATTCGGAAAAAAACGCCTGGATGATCTTCTCTGCGACCCTGTTAGCGGTGAAAACGCATTTGGGCTGGAGGAGATAGGATATCTCGATTCGATCGGAGAAGAAGAACACCTGTATGATATAAATAATCTCCTTGAAGGCACGCAGTATACCCGTCGTTTCGATGACAGCATAGAATACACAGTCAGGCTCAACGGAGCTCAGGCGCTCGCATTCAGCCGCGCAAGACACTGTTATCCCAATCAGGCTTTGTCGAGAGATCAGAAGGTCCTGTCGTTCATGCTGAGCCTTGGTTCGAGTGCTATGGGCGTTTTGACAGAGGAAAAACTGGACGAATTCATAGAACGTTGTGCGGCAAACAATTCTTTTGAGACAAGCTATGCGTCTATAAAAGAGGCTTTGGCGGATGTCACTGGACGTTCTCTGAATATGGGGAAACCAGTGCGCTTTGAAAATGGCACTACGGAAAATGTCTCATGTCTGCCGATAGTGTACAGCAATAATTACGGGAATGCATTGCTAACATATAATTACGAAAGTCTTAGACAACAGGTTCAGAAACTAATCTATGAATAAGGAAGGATGAACATGGAGAAAGTATTAAAAAAATACGATATTTACATATTTTTTTACGGCGAGCTTGTCAATATAGCGGCAGCGCTGTATTTCTCTCGAGTAGTGAACAAGGCGTTCTGTGTAGTGTATATATTAATGCTCCTGCTTCTGCTTTTTCTGAAAAACATATTGTTTAGACCTCAGGAAAAGTATGCGGACAGAACGAGTCTGTTGGGTATATCTCTGCATCTGTTGGAGTACTCCCTGCTGTTCCTTACATACGCTGAGCAGTCGGTGATAAAAGAGACAGTTATACTGCTCACAGCCTGTGGAATGATTTGGGTGGTGCTTAAAGACCGTGATCTCAAACACATTAAGTCAAACGTACTTATTGCGCTGTTCCTTGTGGCATTGGCATTATCTGTTGTGCTAAAGAAGACCACCTGGACGATAGAACTTATAAAGCTGCTTTTTTTATGGTCGAGTTTATATCTGCTGAACGGAAGGCGGGTGCTCTGGATATTTGTGCCGCTGGCAGTATGTTCAGCGATGCTGATATTCCTTGCATACGAATACGGCACTGTAATGGTGCTGGCGTTTACAGCAGTTCTTATGTGTATCCTGTCGCGGGACAGGGCGGCTGTAATAACAGGCGCTGTCATCTGCGCGGCTGTGCTGGGTATCTGGCTGGTGATATATAATTCAACTGCTGCTTATCAATGGGTCATTGGTCTGGTGGGCAG
>AUXO016808481.1_pt1 | contig 10775 bp, 5 predicted proteins | sample 768731 | NCBI WGS metagenome assembly AUXO01 (sample SAMN02715735, study PRJNA202380) | gut metagenome | biome: sheep rumen | host: Ovis aries | place: New Zealand: Palmerston North
TACTTTGAGTCAGGTATCGGACGTGGAATGGGCTTCAGAGATTCCAATCAGGATCTTCTCGGATTCGTTCATCAGATACCGGACAGAGCTCGTGAAAGAATCCTTGATCTCGCAGCTACACAGTTTGAAGACGGTGGATGCTTCCATCAGTATCAGCCACTTACAAAGAAGGGAAATGATACTCTTGGCGGTAACTTCTCAGATGATCCACTGTGGATGATTCTATCTACAGCAGCATATATCAAGGAAACCGGCGATTATTCAATACTTGATGAGCAGGTTCCATATCGTAATGATGCATCTCTTGCACAGTCAATGATGCACCACTTACATCAGTCCTTCTACAAGGTATGTAAGGAAGTTGGTCCTCACGGACTTCCACTTTCCATGAGAGCTGACTGGAATGACTGTCTGAACCTTTCATGCTGGTCAGATACACCGGGAGAAAGCTTCCAGACCTATACATCACCTAAATATGGCGATAAGGGCTTCTCTGACACAGCAGAATCAATCTTCGTAGCTACACTCTTTACTTATGCAGGTCCTGAGTATGTGGCTCTCTGCAAGAAGAAGGGTGACGAAGCTGAAGCTGCAGCAGCACAGGCTGAGATAGATAAGATGAAAGAGAAAATCAAGAAGTTCGGTTGGGACGGCGACTGGTTCATCAGAGCATATGATGATCTCGGACGTAAGGTTGGTTCCAAGGAATGTGAAGAAGGTAAGATCTTCATCGAGCCACAGGGCTTCGGTATCATGTCAGATATAGGTAAGGAAGAAGGCTGGGACAAGAAGGTTATAGATGCTGTCGAAGAAAGACTTGGATGCAAGTATGGTCTTGTTCTCAACAATCCTGCCTTTACAAAGTATTATATAGAGTATGGCGAGATATCTACTTATCCTGCAGGATACAAGGAAAATGCCGGTGTATTCTGTCATAACAATGCATGGATGATCTGTGCAGCTGCTTATGCCGGACAGGGTGACAAGGCATTCGACTGGTATTCACGTATAGCTCCTGCTTTCCTTGAGGATATATCAGATCTTCACAGAACAGAGCCTTATGTATATGCACAGATGGTTGCAGGTAAGGATGCAGGACGTCAGGGCGAAGCTAAGAACTCATGGCTTACCGGTACAGCAGCATGGAACTTTGTAGCTATCAGCCAGTATATCCTTGGTATCACACCTGACTGGGATGGACTTAAGGTTGATCCTTCTATTCCAGCTGCATGGGACGGTTTCAATGCTACACGTCAGTTCCGCGGTGATACATATGAGATAGAAATCAAGAATCCTGACCATGTATGTAAGGGAATTAAGAGTCTTACTGTTGATGGAAAGGCTATTAGCGGTTGTATCATTCCATTTATTGGAGATGGAGCAAGCCATAAGGTAGAGGTTGTAATGGGTTAATCATTCCCACTTTTCTATCAAATAAAACCGGCGCAATTGCGCCGGTTTTTTGTATTATAATCATAAACAACAGCTTACATAAGCAAGCTTTATTTTTAAATCTATTCCTCTACACCAAGTTCTTTGAGAAGTCTGATAAGGTCTTCTACTGTTTCAATATCATTAACCCTTTCCTGAGGCATTTCGATATTGAATTCCTCTTCCAATGCCATAACAAGATCGTATAGATCCAGAGAATCAATAGCAAGATCATCCTTGAATGATGTATCAAGAGTAACATCCTGCGGCTGTATAGATAAATGCTCCATCATTATTTCTACTAGCTTGTCAAAAATCATAACTTAACTCTCCTTTATATCTTCTCCTTAGCTACAACTAATGATTAGTAACAACTGTGATATACAGTACAATATAGCTCTCGCATTGTCAATACATAAAAATACAACTTACATGCCATACATCCATACAACTTATCTATTCTAATAATATCCCAAAAATGACCAGTTCTTTATATCATGTATGTTCTTGTCTCCGCTCAGCTTAAACCAGAAATCAGGAACAAAGGTATTTCCATTATTCTTCTCTGTATCCCATACTCTTCCCCAGATAAGTTCAAGACTATCCTGATTCTTATAATCACTATTAATCGGCTTACCTGTAAATGGATTTGTAGGGTTATCTATGAGGTCCTTAAACGCAAGAGTCGGAACATCTGCATTTGTCATAAATGTATCTTCATCAATGGTAAATCCTTTAGCGTTAAAGTCCTTTACAAACAGAACACAGTTATACTCCAGCATATCAAACTTCTTGACAGATTTTGTTTTTTTATAAGGACGCTGTTCTTTGAGAATCATCTTCTTATCTACATTTAGTCGCCATGCATGATCAGAAACTATAATTATCTTGGTATTATCATATACTCCCTGTTCTCTCAGGTAGTCAAACCACTGACCAAGCTTAATCATCGCACACATATTTACATGATAATGAAGTATGGTATTCTTTCTGTTCATTTTGAGCTTCTTTCCATCAGCTCTCTTTCTTATTTTATGCTTCTTATCATACTTGGTATTATCGACTGTTTCAGCAGGCATATACTCCGGTTCCTGAAGAAGCATAGGTCCATGAGTCATATCATTACTCATCATGAGAAATGTATTCTGATCTCCTTCATTTATCTCTGTTATATTTGCCATGCTGTCCAGAACATTATATGAATTCATAAAAGTCGGATCAAAGCCCGTAGCCTTTGACTTGCCGTCTCTTGTCTGTCCCGCCATATTCAGCGCTTCATGATTTGCAAGTGAGCAGTAATTACCAAAATCATAAAGGGTTGGCTGAACCAGAAGAGGCATTGTCTTAAATACTGAATAGCAGAAGAAATTCCTCTTCAGAAGGTCATCTATCTCATCCTTGTTTGCCTCACTATAGTTAACCCTGCCCATTGTAATATATGCATGGATATTAGGATAATCATCATAGATACTCAGATCCGGAATCCACTGATAACCAGCATAAGAAGGATCACAAACAGTAACATTATATCCGGCATTATCAAATGTAACCGGCATTACTTTAAGTGCCTCATTCTGCTTTGATTCCAGACTTTCTGAAGTTCTCTTGTTATTTTCCTTTGGGATATATTCGTATCCACCATAAAGTCCTGGAGTACCATAGTTCGTCTTATGCCCAAAAGTAGTAGTATTATAATAAAATGTAAAACCGTCGAATTTTTCCTTTAACTCCGGTTTTTCTTCTACGATAAACGGAACCATATAGCCTATCATTCTATCCATCATGATAACGACCACATTTTGTCCATCCTTACTAAGCGGAATTGTAGGAACATCTTTAGACCTGTTACCAAGCTCCTCTATCTCTTTGTAGTCATTACTGATTTTATAGATATTTCTGAAGCTCATAATACTCATTGCTATAACACCGGCTGTAAGAACTGAAAGAACTATTCTCCGATTCAGTTTGAAAATAACCATACAGATGATTATAGCAACAAATATAACAGCAAAATTAACCAGATATTCCTTCTTTGTATAAAATGGAAAATCCTCATACTGAAGGAAGGATGAAAGAATCCCCATCTTTGTCTTAAAGAACATGAAGTCTATAACAAATATGGCTGATACACACCATGTAGCAAGACTAAAGAGCAGCTTGCCCTTCTTATCAGCAAGATAATAGAAAATCCCCATCCATACCAGAAAGTAGCCTGCGGCAAGGAAAAATGTATAAACGGCATATCTGATAGGTGAATGGATAACTGATACATCTATAAATTCTGCTGTTGAAGCAGCTATTACATTTGTCGGAATAAAGAGTCCCAAGAGAATACACAAGAATACACCTGACAGAATAAATATCTTCTTATATGAATTATCCTGTTCAAGAACCTTAAGCTTATCTCCAAGTTTAATATGATTAAACGGCTTAAGCAGGAGCATTGCCAGCGGCACTAGCATTAATACTGCAAATGCAGCCAGGAAGAATTTCATTCTGGATGTATAAGCCGGCGACATAAGTGCAAATATAAGCAGTGCCACACCGGCAATTCCAAAAAGAACTGCAAGCACTCTCTTAGGATGCTTCAGCTTGTAGAATATATTTTTAAAGAGTGAAAAAACATTGTTCAGTGTCCAGTAAAATGCAAGTCCTGAAGGTGACTGATACAAAAATACCAGAAAAATCAATGCCATTCCATACATCTGAATCTTACTCTTAAGAGACAGATTCCTGGAATAGATCATAGCCGAAATAATATTAATAGCAGTCATAAGAATCGGAAGGATATTAATACTGAGTCCACCGATTTTAAGAAGACCGTCAGGCTTACCCAGGTCAGCTATAGGTCCCAGCTGAGCCCCTTGTAATATGTACAGATTTGACAGGAAGTGATATGCCGCTATAAAGAATGGTATCTCAAGAAGAAGAGATAAAGAACCACGAAGAGCATAGCTTGGCTTATAATCATTCTGTCTGTAGAAGGTCTGCAGCATCATGAAACGTTCATCACCCTTGAAGCTCTTCTTGATATGATTTACCCATTTACCAAGTCTTTCTTCTACTTCTCTTTCTTCCGCCTGCATAGCGTCTGCACGCTTATAAAGTGGAAGTACGAGAAAGTTCATGGCAAGACTGAGCGCTATGATAGATAATCCCGGCATTTTAATGACTTTATTTGCATTATAGAATATGATTTCAAATAACAGCTCAAGTGGTTTTATTATTAATGTATACAAGTATGTTGATATATCCAATTTATTCTGTTCTCCATTTCATAAACATTCTGTTACTTACATCGATATATATGGTAAGCACCAATACTATCTAAAAGTTCCAATCGTTCATCTTCTATAACAGAACTTGAAAATATATAACTCACATCAAGTTTCTTTAGATCATTATATGTCAAATAAACTCTGAAACAATCCTGTTCTATCAATTCAAATCGCTGATTTTTCTTTTGGTTTTTTTCTGCATCTGATATCAGCTTTATCTCTATATGCGCATAACGGTTATAAATATCCTCTGCAGAAGGATCTATCATGCTCCAACGCTCTATATCCGGATATACATTTGTGCTGTTAATGGTTTTGATTCCTTTAAGCAGAAGCGCATTTGTAATCGGATACTTCTCTCCCTCCACAATCCAGAGAGCACCCCTATCTTCTTTAGATATCTCATATGCTCTCTCCAGTTCAGGTAGTTGTTCAACTGCCCTTACACCTGCACGAACAGGATTTACCAAAGAACCTGTCAAAAAAACCATAAAAAATATAATACAAGGTAACACTTTAGTCAAGACGGATTTCCTTGATAAAGCCTTATTTTCTCTTTCCGAATCAACTGTTACATATAACAGAAAACAGCTTGCCAGAACAAATATAACTATAAAAGAACCCAGTAGAAGCTTCACAGAAAAATATCCCGGATTAATACTTCTGGTTATTAGAAGTGCTGTAGCTGATAAAACGGCAGCAGCGACAAATGATATTATATATTCTTTATAAGCATCTGACTTTTTTATATCACTATTCTCACTATATAAGTGCACAGTTCTAAAAAGCAGCAGCAAAGATATAAGACTAAATATCACAAGTGCTCTGTTAGCTGTTGAATAAGAAAGCATCGACAGCTTTGCAATACTCATAGGCACACCGAATACTATATAAATAAAAAGAATCAAACTGACAACAAAAAGGATATTTGTGAACGAATCCGTCTTTTTCCTTCTAATTATATATATGATATACATGAGGTGTCCTAATGGGAACAAATCTATAAAGTAGGCAGCTTCACATGGATTATAAAACGGCGATGCATTTCTATGTGCATACCATATCTCTGAAGAATAATTAAACAGATGTTTAAATGCTCCTCCTCCGGTCTCAGCTCTTTTCCCCGGATATGCGGTATTCATCATGGCGTATATCGTCTCATGAGATCTGGTATATACAACATATAAGGCGAGCGCAAGTATTCCCATCATGATAAGGCAGATACATATATCAGGAAGGATGCTTACTCCAGACTTATCTGATATTTTTCTTCGGTTAATCCACATCTGCCATATAATTAGTCCCAGGATTACATATGCCATCGGTACCATCCACGCAGGATATAAAGTAAGTATAAATATACCGGCACATATCATAATGCCTGTGGCACATATTATTTTTTTTATTAGTATAGAGCTAGTAACAGGCATTTTTTCATATTCATTTTTACAACCATTACTATCTATATTCAGATATTTATTTAATAAAACTATAGACAGCTCGGTTGATATCAGCATTTCTACAAATCCATTTACTGCAAACCACCACTGCACAGCCGGCGACAGTGTTATCATTAATGCATATATAATAGACATTCGTCTGTCATCATCTGTAATAAGTCGTGCAAATTCAAAGGATATCATAAAAAGAAATATGAATCTTCCACACCAGAAGAAAGCCATCCCCTGCGCGATAGGAAGAAACAGATAACCTATCTGAAATGGTCTGAATATCATAAGAAATGACATAACTGGCTGTCCATAAGTAATGAACACATCTGTCGCATCACCTCGAATAACTGAACTAAAATATGGAAATCTTCCCGAAGGATCCATGTACTGCGCCCATGTCATCGGAGTAAAGGTTCCAAACTCATCACTTCTGATATATCTTGACGTTCCAAGGATTACTCCCGTATCTGCATGACCAAAGCTCTCCACCAGACATCCTATAGATGAACCATTTATTCCAACAAAAACACAGGCTGCAAATATAACCGCAGCCATGATGTATCTGTATTTAAATATTTTATCCTGAATATTTTTCACTTTCGTTAGTTCCCGATTATTTCTTCAGCCTTGCCAAGAGCTGCAAGGATCACCTGATCCATATCATAATATTTATACTCTCCGAGTCGTCCACCGAAGAAAATCCTCTTATCACTTTCTTCCTCTGCAAGTTTCAGATATTCCTGAAGCAGCTTCTGATTACGTTCATCATTTACCGGATAATATGGTTCATCTCCTGCCTTCCATTCAGAGCTGTATTCTTTTGAAATAACAGTCTTCGGTATATCCTTTCCATTTTCATTCTTACCATATTCGAACCATTTATGTTCTATGATTCTGGTGTAAGGAGTTTCACTGTCTGTATAATTAATTACTGCATTATGCTGATAGTCTTGTGTATCAAGAAGCTCTTCTTCAAATCTGACTGAGCGGTACTGTAAGCTTCCGAGCTTATAACCAAAATATGCGTCAATAGCTCCTGTATATATAACAGTATCTGCCAGCTTGTCGTACTCTTCTTTTGCTTTCAGATAATCTTCTCCAAGCCTAACCTCAACATCCTCCAGCATATTTTCAACCAATTTGGTATAACCACCTATCGGTATTCCCTGATGCTTTGCATTAAAGTAATTGTTATTATACTCAAGTCTTACAGGAAGCCTCTTTATGATAAAGCTTGGAAGCTCGTCACACGGTCTGCCCCACTGCTTCTCAGTATAGCCCTTAATAAGCTTCTCATATATCTCTCTTCCTACTAATGATATAGCCTGCTGTTCAAGATTCTGAGGGATAAATCCATTTATATCCTCATCACTTATACTCTCTTTTATTCGAGTTGTTTCCACCTTTATGCTGTCAGCATCAGTTTCTACGGAACTCTCAGATAGTTTTTTTTCGGACAACCTTCTCTTCACTATAAAATCAATTATGGAACTGCGTCTATCTTCTTCAATCTTTGCCTTAGCTTCTTCCGCCGTGGTCACGCCCCACATCTGATGAAATGTATTCATATTAAAAGGGAGATTATACATTTCCCCCTTATAATTTGCTATCGGTGAATTGATGTAATCATTGAACTTTGCAAAGCGGTTCACATATTCCCACGCCTCATCACTGTTCGTATGAAATATATGTGCGCCGTATCTATGAACATTTATTCCTTCAATACTATCTGTATATACATTTCCTGCTATATGATTTCTCTTCTCTATCATCAGAACTGTTTTGCCTGCTGCTTTTGCACGCTCGGCTATTACTGCTCCATAGAGTCCAGCCCCCACTATCAGATAGTCATATTTCATTTCAGAATTCCTTCCTTACTACAATCATGCTGTGTATGTCTATACTATTTCCCCATAAGCTTACGAAGCGGTTTAGTTATCTTCCAGGATTTTGAATTTAGTATCTCCTTACGCTCCGCCTCACTTTTCTCAAGCTTCTTTTCAAGGCTCTCTATCTTCTTTTTTAAAGCCCTGTTCTCTGAGGAAAGCTCTTCTGAAGTTGTGGTATAATTGAATCTGGATAAAAACTCTCCATCTAACACTTTATTTAAAGTCTGAATAAGATCAAATATGTCATACTTCTTTATGGATTCAAATCTGTCTGTATCTCTGAAATTCTCAGTATACTTAACGATATAATCATATATAAGGCTTCTGTCCATCTGTACCTCGTCATCTGTATAGGTAATGCCGCTTGCCTTAAGATAATCGACGAAGCACCTGGAAGGTCCAAACAGGAATACACTGTCTACATGACTATCTGGTAATATGTTGAAATTTGCATCAACATAATAGGTCTCAATACCACGCATCTCATCTATCATATACTGTGGAATCAGATAACTGTTGATGGACCTCCTAAGGATTGTCATCTTAGTTCCTCTTCTCATGAAAAGTCCCAGATGCGACAGGGTTCCTTCAGAACAAACAACCTCATCCGCCCCCTTCATATATGCTATCTGATCCTTAAGCGGATGCTGTTCCGGAGATATAACCGTAAAGCCTCTCTTCTTGAAGAATTCCTCAAGATACTCTTCATTTATGCCATCATTCGCGCCATCGTATCTGGTAAAGCTTCGCCTGGTAAGATATATCTTCTTTTCAGCCTTTGCCTCTACAGATGACATCATCTTATCATATATCAGATTACATTTCTCATGATAATTACTAAATAGAATAAATGACTGTTCTGGAATAGTTATACTCCTGAATCGGGTAGGCTTCCTAACTATAGTTATCCTATCCATATCTATTCCCAGAAGCTTAAAGAAATCCTCAATAATATCATCAGACTCAGGTAGAATTACAAAAGCTATCTGTTTATTATTTTGGTCAGAATCTAATGATTCAACAAGATACCATAGTCTTGACATTGACTCGATCATCATATGGCCAAAACGCCTGTTACCGGGAAATATAACTCCACCGTATATAACATCCTCATCTGATTCTTCTATATTCTCACCGGATATATCATATGATTCAAGCACTGACATATTTGTCTGCTTATCATTCTTTCGCTTAAGACCAGCTACAAAATGTCCTTCGCTGTCACATACACCACCTGCAAAAATACCATCTCTACTATCTGTATCTAAAGTACGAAGTGGAAGTATGATTCCATTATCTATTTTATCTACTTTAAGTTCACGCTCTATCTTACAATTAACAGATGCTTTTTCTGCATTTCTGAATCTGCTGTCACAGTAAAGAAATGAATGCTTTAATCTGTCTTCAAATACTTTCACTCTACTTTCGGCCTTAGCAAGAATTTCTTCAGGTAACGAATCTTCAGACACTATCTGGTTAACAGGTACAGAAAAAACCTGGATTCCCGTTATGAAATTCTCCTCATCTGACAGTTCTCCACAGACATCTCCGTCGCACGCATAGTCAGTCCAACCGGTTTTATTTAAAAATACTCTGTAGAAGATTTTTTCAGATAAATCTTCACTAGATTCATTTTCCGTTTCTTTATCTGTTTCTTTATTTTTACCATACTTAATAGATATATAGTAGCCTGTCTTATCTTCGAATCTGAAGACTATACCAACACCGATATAATGTTCTTCCCGTATCTTAAGTCCAGATGTATCCTTACCCTTATATTCTTTATATTCTTCCAGCTGTTCATCCTGCTTGATACTACCTATCATATATCGAATATCCACGTCAGGATTTCTGAAGCTAAAGGCCATAAGGCTTCTTGCTTCACATATAACGGCATCGTACTCTGCTCTTCTGGCAGTCCATCCTATCTCTTTAAATCTATATCTGCACTCGATCATATCTATTTCCTTTTGACCCTTATGTCATCTTAACTATCTCACGACTTTCTCAAAGTCACTTGCCGGATGCTTGCACCATGGGCAGATAAAGTCCTCAGGCAGATCTTCACCCTCATATACATATCCACATATCTTGCAAACCCAAACAGTCTGTCCCTCTTTTTCACCCTTCTCAAGAGTTCCAACGGTATCACCGGTTTTTATCTCACCTGGCTTTGGCTTGATATTATCCTGATAAAATGCATAGGTAGCAGAGGCTGCATCGCTAAGCACTTCCATATCCGTAACATCACAGATAAAAAGAGTATGTGTTCCAAGATCTGTCGTACTGATTACATTTCCTGATATATATGCATTCGTTCCTGTTTTGATATATGTTATACCATTAGAGGACTCACTATAGGTTATATCAGATGTGCCGGTAATAGCTGAAGTGATTATCTTATCTGAACCGGCGCTGCCTTCTTCCGGGAACTTCTCTACTTCACGTCCGGACTGGAATCCAAACCATTTGAAAAGGTCAAAAGAAGCCTCTTCACTGATGATTGATATGTTAAATACCTTTGATTCCAGAAGCATATCATGTGTAAGATTCAGTTTATTTACAGCAAAAGCAATTCTGTTCGGATCAGTTGTGACCTGAATTGCAGTATTCGTTATGCATCCGTTATGCTTATCCCCCAGCTTCGTTGTCAGGACAAAAAGTCCATATGACAGCTTATACATTGCTTTATTATCCATACCTGTAACCTCCGTAAATATATCTTT
>AUXO011153918.1_pt1 | contig 10774 bp, 8 predicted proteins | sample 768731 | NCBI WGS metagenome assembly AUXO01 (sample SAMN02715735, study PRJNA202380) | gut metagenome | biome: sheep rumen | host: Ovis aries | place: New Zealand: Palmerston North
CCCTTAATGGCAAAGTAGTTAGTATTGTTTTCATACTGACTAACTTGAAGCCTTGGGACATAACTTTTTACTGAATAAACCTTATTCCAATATAAATCCCTAAAGCATTCCTCGGGTGTATTAGTACCAAATATATAGTAAGCATCATTTTTAAACACATCATCGCTTACTTGAGGAATTACATAGTTTTTCCTAATAGTTGGGTTATTTGGTACAAGATATCTTGCTTTATGCCTTGTAAGGTTGCTATCACCGTTTTCATTAAGCGTAAACCTAAACCTTACCCTTGTTCTTGTGGCAATACCCTTATTGGGGTTATTCGTCGGTATGATGTTTCCATACTCATCCATGCCAACATAATCAAGGTTCATTGGTATCTGATAACAGAACACACCATCCCCATCAATAAGTTGGTTTCCCCTGATAACAAATTCCTCAACCTTGTCATCAAAGGTTTTCCTAATCATTTCTATCTTTCCCTCACTTGGAGATAATTGTCCGGCTTCTCCAATATTTGCATCCGGAATGCATGTATGGCCAATGCTACTTGTATCAGTATCGGTCATCACAGAACCCATGAACACGCAAGTTGTTTCAAACTTGTATTGCAAATTTATATCCTTTCTCGTAATAGCAACCTCATTGGATGACCTATCTCCCCAAAATGGATAAACATTAACAGCAGAATTTTCCGTATATATCTGCGCCAAAGAGTTGATATTGGTGCTTTTTTTGAATTGTGAGGGGCTATCGAACATGTTCATGGAATATCCCTTATAGAGGAAATCTCGTGGCTTCTGAGACAAAATTCCAATGTCAGAAAAATCTACGTCCACATGAAGAACTTGTTGGCCTGTGGGAACGCCAAATATCATATAATCACCGGCTTTATTAGTTACGGTTGTATATTTGTAATATTTGTCATATACCTCCAATATTGAATCGTTGTCCAAAACAATTTCCTTTTTTGGGAATGTGCCAACAGGACGATGACAATCGTTTTTCTTATAGTCAGGTAAGGTGTTATAAATTATGTTATCACTATTGCGGTCAGTTGCACTTTTATATGGATAGATGCTCTTTATATCATTTCTAAGAGAGTCGCCATCACTTAATGGTATGAAAACAGACACCTTGACGTTTGGGACGCCAAACGCCTCATTAGCAAGAACCCTCCCGACTATGACGCCATAATCGGAAGAGTACGTTTTATAAAGTTTTTCCTGACTTATCTTAAGCGATAATATCTCATATAAATCAATATCCTGCTTAAGATTAACGTTTAACACTTGGTCAGTGCCAACATTTGCTTTTATTCTGTAACTTCTATCCATTTTTTAAACTATCTATAACCCTTTTAGGAATATCAGGCTCAAGCCTGTCATTTGCAATGAAATTTATAATTGATGTTATAACGAAATAGAAGTAAAACCTAGTAAATTGATATATAATTCCAATTTTTTCAAAAAAATCTAACTTTTTTTTGCTCTTTTCGTCAATAACTCCATTTATAACATTATCCACCTCATCTTTATCCGTAACTTTTTTACAATTGCAACCCATAACTCATCAAATTAATTTACATCTTACTTGAATGTCATCATCTCGTAATATCTCATACATTGAATTATAATCACTATATAATACGTGGTCAATGGCATCAAGGTCAATTTTAAATGAATCAGCCGTGGAATCAACCTTAAACACATTTGACGTATTTGTTGAACATGTTCCGGTTATGCCTGCCTCAGGGAATGGACATCTGTCAGAACTATACGCCCCATTATATATGCTATAAACCTCAAAGTTAATGAGCGATATAACGCCATCCACCGTCATTATTTCTCTTTCAAGGTCGCCAACAAACAAATCATCACCCATATCATGATTATCAACATTCATGTATTCTTTAATAGTATCAATAACATTGGATAACACGGTTGGTGTATCATAAGTTTTGCTAATAAACAAGTCAACGGCAAAGCCTATGTTGTATATTTTACCACTGCGACACTCAATATAATCATTAATGGTTCTATAATGAGACATATATTCCTCTATGTTGTCAACAAGCATCTCCGGCAAAGCCTTAGTAAGTTTTCCACCGGCATTCATTCCAAGCATGCTAATCACAATCTTATTGTTTTCTTCAGAAACTGCGGCCCTATAAGGTGCTCCATATTTAGGGGGCATCAACATAAGTCTTGCCTTATAATCCTTCAAAGTAACACACCTTTCTTGAGATGAAGTGTTATATTTGATAAGATATCTCATCTCCTGTGCTGAAGGTGCATCCTTACCGGCGACAGCAGGACTTGTATTAGTGACCGTTAATGAGTTAATTACAGCGCCTCGTTTTGATGCATCACCATTGTGTTTAAATTCAGCCACAGAAAGCGTAACCGTATTAATTGCACCAACGCCAATATTACTTGATATACCACCACCAACGGTATATAGTATATACATAGTCCATCCCTCACGCGGAAGCACGCCAAGCATGTCGTTGTTTATCATGTTTGATATAAGTCGCTCAGAAAACTTGGACTTAACGGGCGGCAATATGTTATAATGTACACCGGCGCCAAATATAATCTTAAGATAGCCATTGTCAGTCCTTTCAGTTATAAATTTCTGAGAAACCGGCGTCCATTTTCCTCTATAATATCTTGTGGTTCTTCTTGATGCCATTCCATCCTCATCAGTATATGTTTCGGTATAGTCCTCATACATGTGCGGATTAAAGAAATCTTGAATAACAAGGTCATCATCCTTATCACCAATATTAATGTCAGTTGTAAATCTATATTGGTCAACCAAAGAACTCATTTCAAAAAACCTATAAGTTTCAGAGGCTTCACTAGTCATTTTATACCTTTCAGCATCTATATAGAATTCAGAAATTTCTGGGTCTTTCTTAAAGTTAGATGATTCTTTGAAAATAATTGATTCCACATTCATTACATCCTTCTCAGGAAGAACAATGTCCATGAACGGCTTTAAATCCTGATTAAGAATAACCTTTTTAAAAATACGTGTAACACCATTTATAACAACGGTAGATTTAGTTACCGTATAAGCAGTAATAATGCCATTGCCATCCCTCCTCGGAGTAAAGGTTCTATTAGAATACCCATCACTATTAAACTGCTCGCCAAAATCAACATCTTCCGTCAATTGAAAATTAAGATTGCCGGCAGATACAACACTGCTTCTTTTAAGTATTGGTGCATAATCCCAATTAGGCTGAGAAATGTCACCCGTGTTTTCATTATAAGGTTCAATTATACAACTTATCTCAACCTCACACATACTCGCTTTTGGGCCTGGCATGTTTAACCCATTAGTCCTTGCAATATTTAACAACGTACTCTTAAGATTTGCACTGTTAATATTCGTCTCTTGGTAGGTTCTATCGATGTGATATGAAAGATTGTCACTGACAGCGGCCACAAGGTCAACGAACCATGAGCCAACACTTGAGTCGTTGTAACTATCGGCAAGTTCCGGATAGTACTTGTTGCTGAACTTTATAAGTTCAGAGCGATAATCATCGAATGTTCTGGCTAAGTAATTTATCTTTTTTTGCTGAGACATAGTATTTTTTCTAACAATTGTTCCTTATTTTTACCGTCAAAATATAGCAGATTGACGTTGTTTGCTTCACATAGAGTTCGTTCTGGCTAAATAATTTATCTTTTTTTGCTGAGACATAGTATTTCTTCTAACAATTGTTCCTTATTTTTACCGTCAAAATATAGCAGATTGACGTTGTTTGCTTCACATAGAGTTTTTTTTCTTTCATCAAGTTTTCTTATGTATTCAAAATTTTCTTTCGCCCACTTTTCTCCTTTACCGGCAAAATCAACGGGTTCAAAATGTTGTTTTCCTTGACATTCTATTCCTATTTTATAATCCGGTAAATAAAAATCCAAACTTTGTCTTCCTATCCATTTTAATATATTTTTACTTGCTAAATGAATGTAATTAACGCCTAATGAATCAAGTTCGCACATTATCTCCAATTCTAATTTGCTGGCATTACATTTAGGACACCCACAACCTTTCAAATGGTCTGCTGGATATTGCCAAAATTCACCATGTTCCGGACATAATATTTTAACTTTGGTGAAATAGTTAACATACTTAGATTGAGAATAATCATATTTGTTTTGGTGCACATCATTGGCCTTATTAATCCATTCTATGGTGTTATACTTATGCTTTTTACTGCATTTAGGACAACCATGCCCTTTCAAATGGGACAATGGGCTTATTTCAAACTCTCCATGCTCTGGACAGATTATTTTTATTTTTGCACTTCTACTTTTATACTCGACTTTGGAATAATCATACTTATTTCCGTGAACTTTTTTCGCCTCCTTTATAAACTCTTCCACCGTTTTTGTTTGTTTTCTATGACCATTTTCAATACCACATTTCGGACAGCCATGGCCATTCATTAAGTGATAAGGTTTTATCATAAAATCCCCGTGAATTGGGCACGTAACGCATATTTTTGTTTGTGCATTTACATAGTTAGATTTTTCAAAAGAGTATTTTTCTCCATATTTTGCCACATATTCTTTTACAAAAGTTTCAGTTGTTTTACTAGTATTTAGCGCGTGTTTTTCAGCCTTACACTTTCCACACCCATGGCCCATTAAATGACTATTTGGTGTTTGTTCAAATTCACCATGCACCGGACATATTATTTTAACCTTAGTTTTTGAGTTAACGTATTCCACCTTGGAGTAATCATACTTATCTCCATGTATCTTCCTTGCCTTTTCTATAAATTCTTCCGTCTTTGTCATAACTTTTTTATAACTGAGTAATAATGCTATCGCTTACGGTCTGATTTCCCTCAGATACCGAATAATCCATGCGAACAAATATTGCAGATGTTTCTTCTTCGCTCTGCACCACACGTATATCATTTAAAACAACATTTGGCACAAAACGCTGAACGCTTTCTGTTATTTCATTTTTAACAGATTCCCAACTTTCGGAATCATTTGGCTCGAATATGTAACGTATCAGGTTAGTGCCAAACTCAGGCATCCTTAGCCTTTGCCCTTTTGGCGTGAAAATTACATGCATTATTTGGCTTCTTACCTTATCCTTTATTGAGCCATTCATATCAACAAAGAACTTTTGATAGTCATCGTGCGTAAAAGGGAACTTCATCCCGAAAAACTGACGTTTTGCCATTGAACAATAAAATTACACTAATAAGTACTTAAAATATAGGTTTTTCAAAAAAAAATGGAAGTCATTTTTGACTTCCATACATTATCTCATTAACGCTCCTCCATTCTGATATATACTGCTTATGCTTTTTCATCATTTCCAAAATTTATTTGTTATTTCTTCAAGTTTGTCGGCATTAATCTTATACATTTTTTGATTTGTTGTTTTCTTGTTAAGTGGCCCAAATTTATCATCATATCTGCCGATTTTTATGTAGTCAAAATTTTCAATTTCTATTTCATCAGATATTTCATCTCTTCCACTATACCATCCAACTTTAATTTTTCCATAAAATGCATTTTTAACCCACCACGCATAGTAATTAATTTTACTTGGTTCAGCATCTCCGCCCATAAAGCAAACACACGTTATTCCACTATTTTTTTCTATTAATGTTCCAAGTTCTAATGGGTCAAGTTCCTTGCCAATATCATCCCAAAGATATTTTGAATGGCAAGCCGAACATTTACAAGGGCAGTTACTAATATTAATTGCCAACGTTATTTCATCCGGTATTTCTTCAAATACAATTTCAGTCTCAGTATACTTCATAATATCATTTTTTAAAAATCCATTTATGCTTAATTTTAGAATAAATCGGTATGTTTTTATACGCTTTTGTTAGCATTCCCCTAAATGTGTTTTTACTTTTAAAATTAGAACCATATTTCTCATAGCATTCATTAAGTGTATGATTAACATAATATTTCCTCATTTCATATACCTGTTCGTTTGTTACAATAGCATTACCATTTTTTTCACCTGACATTCTTTTTGAATCCATGTGTTTATGCTTATATTTGTTACTTTCTGTATATACTTCCGGCATTATACTTTTCCAAGTTGTTCCTTCGTATATTTTTTCAAATGCATCAAATGATATTTTATCTTTGTACATCTCCCAACACTTTTTGGCCCCAACTTTGCATTCAGAATATATAATCCTTATTTTTTCCACATCTTCCACGGTTAATTTGGCTCTTGGATTTCCATCAAGTTGATTCCTTTCCCCACCTCTTGTGACATTATATCCTTTATCCGGATTAGTTGAATCACATTCTTTAATGTACTTTCTTTCTAGTTCGCCTAATTTAGCGACATCATCAGTTTCATCAATCACTTCTATTTTAAACGCCCCGACGCCATATTTTCTCATCGAAATATACAAATGGTTATTTTTTCGTTTAGACGCCCTTATATGATTTTTCCATCTTGTATCCACGTCAATTGTTGTAAGCCCAATATAGACCTTATTATTTGTTGTATTTGTAATTTTATAAATGTAAAACATAATTCAAGTATTCTGACAAAAAATGGGTGTTAAACACCCATTTTTTAATTTATTCATAAAATCTCATTCCCTCTTCAACCTGTCTTGGCTCGGCAAACGCGGAAACTTTTTTAAGATAGCCTATAATTCTCGTTAAGTAAGATATGTTTTTGCTACCGCATCTTGGACATGTATCTATCGTGTGCTTACTTATATACCCGCATTCTTCACAACACGAATTCTTAACGTTGAACGTGAAATAATTACATCCCTCTTTCGCAGCAACCTTTAAAAGTTGTCTGTACTGTTCAAAAGATAAATGCTCTTTTAAATTTGTATGATTCGCAGAACCGCCGTCCAAATATTTAACATAATCTCTTCCATGTAGTTTCATTTTATCTAAAACAGATATATTTTTGTCTTCCGGATTAAAGAAATATGAACTATACATAATATGGTTAGGACTTACATAATATCCATCTTTTTTATCCCAATTATAGTTCTTTACTGACAGATTTTCACCCGGTACAAACTCAGTATTATACATGCATTCCCTTGTTCTATCAGCAGCATTACATTTATTAATAGTTTCTAAAACAAGATTTACAAATTCCTTATACTTGTCGTTTGGTGTAATTTCCAATCCAAGAAATTCAGCAGCATCCGTCAAACCATTCACGCCAACCGTTAAATATTGTTTTTTAAGCGATATAAAGCCGGCATCATATACAGGAAGCATTTTGGCCTTAAAGAAATCCTTTATTATTTCGTTAAACGCCCTTTGATATTTATGAACATTTGATGTCATTTCCCATATTGCCTTGGAAATATATCCAAATACTTCATCGTGATTTTCATCAGTCAGCCTAAACTTACCATCAGCATCATATTCCTTTTCTTTATCATCTATATATGCCCCAACTGCGTTTTGAATAACTCTATTAAGGTTTATCGTCATAACAGACTTTGAGCCTGTAGCAACTGATGCAGTACCCATAGAAAACTGATGTTGTGTATGGTTATGTCCATCATCCTGTTGCCCGTCTTTTAAAGAATTTCGGAGCCGGCAACACGATGATAGGCTATCAGGTGAATCGCTTAAATAGCAAAAGAATGAATGGCCCTCAGCCCACATTTCAGCGGTAAAGTCTGCATATTCCTTGTCTATAAAGTCATCTTTTCCGTCAGTAAGCATTGCCATTGTTTCCACTGGGAATGTAAGAACATATTTTTCTCTTTCCTTGTTAAACCATTTCATGAATTTTTTCTGTAACCATGAAAGTGTTTCCCATTTTGGCTGAGAGCCATCCGGAAACCTAAACTCACCAAATACGCCATCAAAATATGGCTTATCAAAGTAACCAACATTCCAAAAAACTGTCTGATAGCCACGATTACCTGCCGGCATATTCATGGAATGAACAACCTGCTGAAAGCCGTTTTCGATAACCTGTTCCAATGTCCTACTTTTCTTATTCAGTTCAACAACTTCGCCAAGTCTTTCAAGATAGTTGTCGCCGTAGTCTTTTCTAACGAAATAGTCAAAATACATAAGGAATTCGGGAGTTGCCACAGCGCCTGCGAATTGTGATGAAACCGAATATACAAGATTTATAAATTCCCCGCAAAAACTCTTCAAATCAGTTGGGGCTATTGATACTCCGCCAAGTTTAGTTAAACCATCAGTTAAAAATGGATACATTGTTATTGCAACGCAATACGGAGTACCGGGAATAGCGGTTTCATCATGTTTATATAAAACATGACTTTCCAAATCTTTAATGTACTGCTCTGATAGTTTTTTGCTATACAATGTTTTAATTTTGTTTTTCATTATATAGCGATTTTGTTTTATGTTGTTGACCTTATAAAGTTCTTGGCCCATCGTAACAACATTCTTATTACTAACGTTGGCGTTTGCATCATACTTCGAGCCGGTAGAAGCGTTGGATGCCTTTATATAATCATCAATGAAACTATTCTTTTTGTCCAGTTCGTTATTTGAATCGAACTTCTGTATATAAGCCTTTGCAACCTTCTTATTAAGAGACATGAGACTTTCCTCTACCTGTCTTCTAATTTCAGAACTTGATATTTTATCATACACATAAAGGCTTGATAATATAGCACTTACAACCTCCTCTTGACAAGGCTCATTAATGGATTTATATGCTTCGCATATGCCATTTCTAACTTTCTGCTCATCATATTCTTCATATGACTTGTCACTTTTATAAACAATCATATTTACTTACGAAAGTTTTTTAACATTATTTTTATCACGAAAACCGGTTTTTATCATAACATGCATGTAGAAATAAATATGCACCCATCTCATAAAATTGACACCGATTTTTTCAAAAAAAGGCTATCATTTTTGTAACTCAATGATAGCCAAAATGGTATGCAAAAAAATTTTTTTCTATTTTTTAAAATCATTTTTTATGCTCTCAAAAACCATTTTTTGTGTTTCAAGATTCTTCTTTTCCTTATCCTTTTGAAGCGCAAACATGCCGTTATATTCCTCAACATTATCAGTGCTTATCCTACAAGTACCATTATTGAATTCGACACCATTAAACACCTTTCCTGCCTTACCGGCTCTGTTCTTAAGCACAGCAATGGTGGCATAGTTATTCTCAATATCATCGACCGTTCTTGCTATTGACAACACAATATGTGCAATCTGAATCTTCTTAAAAGAACCGCCTGCCTTGTCCATAGTGACAACCTCAGCATTAAGGGAATCCTTTGTACCTTGAACGGGAATCCACATGGCTATGTTAAGTTCGCCGGCCATGGATTCAAACTTTCTCATGGTTTTACCTTCTTTTTCCCATTTATCATCAGTGGAATCACCCCTACTTAATAAACATTCAAAGTAGTCAACTATAACCAAATCAGGGCTAAAACCTATGTTCTTAAGTTTAACTATAAGACGTTTAATATCATCAGCAGTCTTTTCACCACTTGGAAGCCTTACAATTCTTAGGTTTTTTTGAAGCGTTTCCCTATCCTCATAATGCTTTAATTGCTCTTTAACGGATTCTACGATACCGGGCTTTGACAAATCCTTTGCCTCAATTCCAGTTATTCTTCCAATATGCTTTCTTTGTATCTGCTTGACCCTATCCTCGAAAACTATTTGAAGCACCTTATAACCATCGTTGTTGTTCTGAGGGCATCTGTAAGTGGCGGCAAATGATGCCATTGCAGTAGTTACTGATGTCTTACCAAAACTCGATGAGCCAACAATAACGCCAAGTTCTCCCTTTCCCAAGCCGCCCTCAAGTGTCTCATCGATTTTTCCAATTCCCGTTGGTATTGCCACTCGATAATCCTCAGAAAGGGTTTCGTTTTCATTATCAAAAACACTTGAGCCAAGGTCTTCTGACGTTCCTTGTATTAGGGCTTTATTAAGTAAATCTACGCATTTATCATAGTTGCCAACATCGCCATTACCGGCTATATTTATGATTTCATTGGCCACCCTAATCATGTTTTGTTGCTTAAAAAACTTCTCGGCAAGGTCTTTTATATATTCAGAACCTTCGGATGATGTATTATGAACTTTATCAACAATTTCATCAAAAAACTGCCTTTCTATCTCATTATGTGCCTTATTAAAAAGGGTTATTTTAAGTATATCATAACCCGGGACAACTTGTTCTTTGGAATAATATTCACGCATAACCCCAACCAATGTTTTAAGGTTGGGGTCGGTGAACAAGTTTTGGTCAATTATGTCACACAAATCCTTAAAAAAGTTCTTATCCTCAATAAATTCGTGAACAAGTTTATACTGAAAGTCTTCCCCAAGAAATCCTATCTTATTTATTTGTGTGCTTTTTGCCATAATCAACCCTTAGTATTATTTTCCGCTTTTTTCTTTGCGCTGTCTGCTGACAACTTAAACCACTTTCTCTCCAATTTACGGTTCTGAGAGTCAATGTTGAAGTTATACTTAACTTCCTTCCCATCCTTACCCTTTCCATATGGAACTGATGTAATGGTATAGTCACTGAGTGAACTATATATGTTATTATACTCAGAACACGTCTCACATATCTTCTTCGTTATCTGTTGAAGAAGGTCAGGTTTATCAAATATCATTGACCTTAATACCTGTTGCTCAAAACTAAGTCGGCCCTCGTTTGACTTGAAATAAGAATCCTTGTCATAAGTATATGTTCTTCCATCCTTTGTGACAATCTTAACGACCTTATTGCCAATGTCAACCTTATCACGGAT
>AUXO014435774.1_pt1 | contig 10774 bp, 1 predicted proteins | sample 768731 | NCBI WGS metagenome assembly AUXO01 (sample SAMN02715735, study PRJNA202380) | gut metagenome | biome: sheep rumen | host: Ovis aries | place: New Zealand: Palmerston North
GACTTTGTGAATATCTATGACATATCTGATGATCTCTATTCCGGATGTTATGAGATGGCACATGCCAGGGCCAGGATAAAAATATATGAGATGCAGGGATTCCCTTATGAAGTGAAGAAACTGAAGATGTAAAAACCCAGGAGATTGACCCCCTGGGTTTTCTTATTAACTAACTCTATATTTACTTATGTTGGTTGTTATAATCTGATCAATATTATTGTATAATTCTTTATAACTAGGTATTGACCCATCTATAAACATAAAATTATTAAATCTTGAATTACTTTGAGTATATGATAGTAAGACTTTATATTTAGTATCACTTTGTGGAACATACAATTGAGGGAATTCAATATTTCTACCAAATCCCAAATTATATATAATAATTGAAGATGCATTATTTGATGTAAATATACCAGCATCAGTACCTCCATCAAATACCTTTCCACTTAAGAATACAACAAGTGGTCCAGAAATAAATGTGTCTATTTTAGGATTGTTTCTTATTGCTCTACTAATAAGGCATCCACAATCATTAATCTTTCCAGTCCTGGTATCTCTTTCACCACAAAGATTAAGGAAACAGTTAAATATATTACCCATATTTGAAACTGTTCTTGTGTCCCAAGTACCATTTGTTACATTTTCATATTCATCCCACCACCTATTTGTATAGTTTCTATCTATTGTTGAGAAGGAACGTGTCTCATAACTCTCAACAATTGGATTCCATTTATAATCAACATCTTGTGATTCTGTTATAAATGGTTTATTCATACTATCGATATTATTCCAAACTATACTTTCATCAACAGTGAGGAAATACTGTATATGATATGGCCACAACCAAGGTTTCTGTATAGGTGAATATTCTTTACCATATAAACCTCCATTCCAGGTAATACCTTCTTCTCTCAATACATTTTGAATTAAATCCACATGTTGAGGTAAATTATATCTGAATGTAAATGCTTCATCAAGTGTTCTATTTGTTGCATATCCTTGAGGAACATAAACAAACTGACTCTTACCATACTCTCCATTAGGATCTTCAGAACCATTTAATATAGGCAATCTTCTCTTCAACTCACCATCTGTATTTCTAAACAAAACAATTGCATCGTCACGATCATTTACATTGCCATCAAGACTATAAACAATAGAATCATCTACACCCTTTGGAGTTATAATTGTGTCATTATCAATATCTATACTTGAAATTAAATCAAGATATTCACTCCTGTTAGCAATACAACTATCTTTATATTCAATTTCAGTTGGTGTAGTTGTTGGTAAACTATCAATATAAGATTGATTCAAACGCTTATCATAACTGTAAATCAAATTAGGAAGAATATTCACATTCTCAAACATATTGTTTAATATATTATCACCATAACATTTCTCAATTAAATGTTGAGGTATAACACCTATAATATTTGTGTTTGAAAATATATTTTTCAATGAACAGTTATATCTACACCCATAGAATATATCTGGTGGAAGACAACAATATGTTGGATAAATATTTACATTATTCTTCACATATGGTCTCCAAGTACCCTGCATATTTCCAAATAAATTCAAATCAGATTCTATATCATGGTTATTAATCTTTACTGAACTTACTTTAATATTTACAGTAGATACATAATTTGTATAATTATTCTTTGTATCCATAACAGACTTTGGTTCAGAAATATTATACCTAACATATACATTTCCTTCAAGTCTATAATATTCTGTTAATGAATCATCACCATTATAACTGACTGTATCTTTAACTGCCTCCAAATCTGTATTTACATCATCTTCAGGATCAAACCAAGATTTACAATTTACAAATTTTACATCTTTGAAACAGTTGGTCATATCTACAATTTCAAAAGTACTATATCTATAAGTATGTAATACAGCAGATTTATAACCATTATCATCAACAAATATGTTTGGATCAGTGTATTCCTGTCTCTTACAGAAGAAATCATATGATAACATATGGTCAAATTTAACACCATAAAATGTATTTGCCATTTCTGTTACACTTGGAAGACCTTTGAAGAGAGAACGTCTTATCCTCAATGGTACATCATTACCATTGTTCTGAGCCTTACACTTATAAAATAATGAATTGATATTTGTGATTTTACTCATAACAACATCATTACCCAAGTTAATCTCATATGTTGGATCATAATCTGTAATTGTACAATAACTGAAAATATTTGACAATCTGTTTATATCTACATAATTATGAAATGAATTCATAAGTTCTTCAAAATGTACTTGACTGATATATTTGTTAATGGTAAATCCTACATCCTGTTTTGTGCTAGACTCAAATAATTTTTTAATCTTATTTGATAAAGGATAATTACCTTCACCATCAGACCAGTTGAAGAACTCATACAAATCTATTGGAGTCAATTCACTAACATCTCCAGAGTGATTGAATGAATCAAATACATTTACAAGATTTGTACAAGGTTTCAACAATCCATCTATCTTTGCTCTTGATAAATCAATATTATTCAAAAACCTTCCTACACTTTCTACTTGAGGACAAACTTCAAACAAATGTGTATAATCTACCCAATGCCTGGAATCTACAGAAAAATCATCAATCTCTTTAATTCTGGTAAATGGTATAATTTCTCCATACTCATCTGTATGTGGACACAATATATCAACTATATCAATTCTATGATCTTCATCTGAACTGTAAAGATTTGATGGTTTATTTGTACATATTGTAAGATTCATATTAGTTAAACCATTTATCCTATATGAGATATTCTTGAATGCATCTATTGTTATATTCAAGTTTGTTCTCATTCCAGTAAACCATTCCCATCTCAATTCATGATCAGAATCATTGTTTTCTTCAGGAAGACTTAACAGATCAGATGAAATGTATGTTATACTTGGGGTTGAATTATAATACATATATGATATATCATTCAAAGATACATATCCTGTTGTCTCACTTCCAATAGCACACAATCTTGGTGCAGATGAATTAATACTAATATAAGATATTTGATTTTGCATATTAAAGCAATGACTCAATGATGTAATATTTGCTTGACAATCTTCACCAAAATCTGTTTTAGTGGTTGATGTATCATGAACTCTATATATATCTTCTTCATTCTCATCCTTTCCATCATAATATATATAGGCATCATCTATTTTTCTACCACCAACTACATCTTCTATAAACCATCGTGCATCTGCAAGTTCTATAGGTTTATTATACACTTTTTGACCCCACACATTTGTATAAAATCCTGTTTTATTAGTTTTTTTAGGATAACTTGTAGATATACCACTATCAACCTTATCAAATGTATTTGCCAATGTTGTACAAGTTTCAGAAATACACATCTTTGTATGTTTATTACATACTTGAGGATCACCTATTGAAGTTCTTATATCAACATCTTCTGTATTATTTTCAGAAGAATACCAACTCTGTAACATTCCATATTTAGGACTGTTATAGAAAGTACTATCTTTTGTAAGTACAATACAAGAATTTGGACCACAAGTATCAATAAATTCAAGATTTTCATTATTCTTAAATGTGTCAATAGATACTTTATGATTAGGCATCTTTATTACAATGGCAGGTTCACATCCTGAAAATCCAAGTGTTTGTAAAGATTCATATTTTGTAAAATCATATACACCATTAACATCCACATCTGAATTGAAGAATTTTAATTTGTTTTGTGGAGTACCATCAGGATTTGTATATTTATCTATATCTATGATGATTGTTTCACACACTGAAGTACCTGGATGTTCATCAATATAAAGTGTTTGTAGATTTGGACACTCTCTAATAACTACTTTTTTAAATCCAGTAAGTTTTAATTCTGTTAATCTTTTATCTCCACTAATTTCAAAAGTTGCATCTTGTCCTTTGGTTGTGGTAAATGATATTTTTTCTATTGATGTGTTCTTAAGGTTATAGTCACCAGATATACCTGACATTTCTAACATTCTTAATGTAGTAAGATTGTTTGCATCTTTACCTGAAATAACACAATCATCACCACCTGTTATTGGACATTCAGCAATATTAATATATCCATCATAACTATTTACTGAAGATATATTAATTCTCTTCAAATTCTTTAAGTTTGTCCATTCACCAATAAGACCAGAATCATGAATGTCCAAAGATATTAGTGCTTGTCCATTAAGTCCATCAGATGGAATTTCTAATAATCCTGAAAGTGTAGGTATATTCAAGGTTATATTTTTAACTGATGCTGAAACAATTTTCAAACCAGATTGTATAGAAGGTACATCCATACCTCCATATACAATGTTCTCCAAATGATCTGTTGAAATCAAAAATGCATTTGTAAAGAATGGTTCCACCATACTTAAATCTGTAAATTCAGTTGAACCATAAAACTTAACAGGTTCAGATCTTGTTACATTTATTCTTATCTGATTTCTTTTACCAGTTCCTTCACAAAGTAAGAACATCTGATTCTGACTACCACGACTAACAATGAATGGTGTATTCATTGGTGCCCATACATTAACAGGTCTTGAGTTACATTCTACAATAGCACCATTTCGATTCTCATCTGTAAATGCATCTTTAAGTATAATAACATCAGGATTTATCTTAACTTTTGCCAATGTAGTATCACTTGCTAATGGCATTGTATAACCACCACCAATATCTATGTTTATTTTTTGCATATTAAACATAAAGTCAAGGATGTGTAATCTCTTGTTAAACCAATCCCTTACTTTCTCTAAACGGGAACCATTAAATGCAGAACTATTAGCAATGAATGTACTCTCTGTACTTTCTGTACCACTTGAATCTATTTTTTTACCATAGTACATATATTTTACCTGGTAATTCAATGTTGCCATATATGCAGGTATCTTTCCAATACCTGATGAGAAATATTTATTTATAAAGTAATCAGCATTTCTCAATTCACCCTGTGCCGGATTTTGACCAGTTGCATCTTCATCCTTACATCTCAATTCTGCCCAGAACTGTTGAGGATATCTATTTAAAGTTTTACCATATCTTCCATAAATTGCTTGTGCATACTTTGCAATTGCAAAAAGATAACTTGATGGATAATCAAATCCTTTACCTATTTTTTCATTCCAGAAATCATAATGAACTCTTACTGGTTCAATATATCCATTATTATTTGGTGAATACCAATAATCAGATGCTGTCAAATAAGTTACATTCTCTGCACCAGTATTGTTCTCACCAAATGCACAGTCCATATCATAGAATGCTACATAACATTTCTTACCATCCCATGACTTGATATTCATATTCTTTAATACAGAGTCAACAAGACCAAATGCCATACAAATAGTATAATACTCTGAAACAGAAGAATAATCAAGATGATGATAATCTGGTACCTCATAATCATCTATATCTGTTTCTGATATACACTGCAATAAATTTTCAATACTACTAATATTATCAAAAGATATAGAACTTTGCCTTATTTCTTCTGGCGAAGATGGATTAGTAGAATCATACCATTGATTTGTATTATTCTCAATTCTATATTGCCATTTCACATCTGGAACATATTCTCTGAATTTGGTTTCACCTCTTTCATCTATATATTCCTCATACATATATCTTTTCACGCAGTCATTACTTGTACCTTCATCACCAATATATGAACCCATTTTACTTGAAATTGGGGTTTTATTAATTGCTGCAAAACAATATGTACCTGCTCTTGCAACAGATTTTACTAATGATCTCAATGTTCCCTTTGCGGCAGCTTTATCATCACCAGCACCTGTAATCTTATCATTTGCACCAAACATTGTACCACTACCACCAAATAATATACTATCTTGGAATTGATGGAAATCATATTGTGGGTGATTATCCTGAATTTCACCTACTGCCAATGTTTCTGGAAGAGTATCATATCCAATAGAATATCTAAATGGTGAACTATTTCCCTTACCCTGTTGAATCTGTTTCTTCATAGAAACTATATCTGCCATAGGGTGATAACCTAAATTATATTGAGAGTTACGACCCATATTGAAATTATATACACCCAAATAATAAACATCATCACCAATCTTGAAATACATCAAAACTGGAAATCCTTCAAGTGTATTCTTAATATATGGTAAGACTTCATCAGCACCCTCTGTTCCATCATTCATACCATTAGTACTACTAAATTTTGTACAAACTCTATTTACAAATTTACCAACAGCAGTGTTATTTGCATGGGCAGAGTCAGCAATATCTGCCTTCAATGTCCAGATTTCTTCTGGTAAGAATGTAGAACTATCTGTTGGATCATAATTTGGGGACATCAAAATATGCTTTGTTCCACCTGTACTTGATGTTGTTTTAAGTCCAAGTGAAAAGTTTTTAATTCTATTCCTCATTGTTGATGTACCCTGTAATGCAACATACCAGGTTGCTGTATAAACATCAGTATTTTCAGCATCTCTAATTATATCTGGAGGACCAATTGGATTTTCTTCCAATTTAGATCCAGAACCATTACACCAATGTAAAAGAATATCCTTGTTACCAAAATCATTTGAACCGGTATTATATCCTCTAAATAAACTATCTATGAAATTTTGAGCATCACCTGGTATACTCTGATTAGGTACATACTCCATCATCATTGTAGGAATAGGAATATCAGGTGAAACTGTTTTTACAAATTCATAATCAACAATGACATTTGTTCCATCAAATTTAATTGATGACATATTATTAAAGATAGTAAGTTCTGCATCAGAAACAGTACCAGCGCCCATAATATCTTTATATGCCAAATAATATTGATATATAATTTCATCAATTGTAAGTATATTTGGTTTATCAATATTACCTATAAGTGTAGAAGGTTCTGCAAGATTGATATACTGAATATTAATGAGATTATAAACAGCATTAACATTATTAAATACTATTTTCTCTATTCTTAAAGGGTTATTATCAATTGCTGACTTATTTGATTCAAGTTTACCATCTATATATAAATATGATACATACTTTTTCTGTGACCCCACTCTACCTACACAATGTCTAACTATTTGTACAAGATGATATTGTTCACTAACAGATTTATTAAAATTGGTTTCACCAGGAATACATATTTTTTTATCTGATTCACCACCAGATTCTATATCAAACAATTTATTTGAATACAATGATATAATTGGTGTATTTGATAAAGGTGCATATGCCTCAAGTATATTTGCACCATCTTTATTTACAGCACTATATTGAATACCTAAAGATAAAATAGTTGTTGATCTTGATTGGTCACCACTACCCCAACCAGTAATTGTAATTGGCCTATTTTTTTCACTGGTTTCAAATGGTTGTAAATTTCTTAAATAATCAGAATCTATATTTGTACTATCATTTGCTCTGAAATAATAAGTATTCTGATCAATTCCTTGTGGATACCAATCCTTAATTGTATATTCCGGTTCATTTACATATATGTATTTTACAGTTGTTGCTTGTCCAGGTCTTTTCTTACCACTTGTTTTAAACTCCAATTTCTTAATACCTTTACTTTGAAATGCAACAGAAAAAGGTGGATTTATTGTAACTTGTTCAATTGCATTTGATGTATTATCATAATATCCTTGAACAAAATGATCTGGCTCAGAATCTGAATCAGAGTCTGAATCAACAAAATCATATGAATAAAATTCAAGATAGTATCTCATTGCATCATTCTCCATTGGACCCTCAAAGATCTTACAGTGAAATGATGTATATGAACCTATATTAATATGTTTTTCTGGAATACCATTAGTACCTACTCTACATGCATTTTCAATATCTTTAATTGTATCATACATTATACCTTGAGGATTACTAACAAAGATGTAAAGATTATTAGGTATAAGTGTTATATTAAAACTAAATGGTTGCGGAGGTTGTTCTGTACCATTAACAGTATAACTAAATTCTCCAGATACTGTATATGTACCATTATTACTTTCATCAGTAAACTTCACACCATTCCTGGTAAGATTATCCAAATAAATTTTTAAAGGTTTATTTGTAATATTTAAAGTATTAAAAGATACAATACCATGCCCAGTTGTAATTGGATTATCATCAGATATTGATTCATATGATATTGTGTTATCTGTTCCTTCAGTACCAGCAATATCATATTTTACTTGAATATGTGTAACATTCAAAATGTCTATCTTAAAAGATATACATATAAATGGATTATTCTGGGATGTATTACCTATAAAATATTCATATGGAGTAAATTCACTTTCTTGTTTTCTGCCAGAACCATCTTCAAACTCATACATAAACTTTGATGTGAATGTATGAGGTGTCACAATATATGTTTGATTAATCTGTGATAATATTGATCCTTCTGAATTAGAAAAGTTTATAGATATTGATCCATTAGTATTCAACTTTAATATTGTTGAACTTATTTTCCACCTATTATCTGAATTCAAAGTAAAACTCAACTTACGGTTTTTGTTTGGACCATATTCAATATCTACAAAGAATGTCTCTCCACCATTATTACTTACACTACCCTCAAGAACATACTCATTATTGGAACTGTTCAATATAATGATATTATCTGAACCACTTTGTATCTGACGACCATTAAGGGAGACAAAAAGTATAGGATCCCCTGTAGATCCTCCGCCAGATCCACCTTTGCCTGTACCACCAACACCACCATAAGAGTAAAGATATTTCATATTACTCTCAAGTCTGCTGATTTTCTTTTTGTGTTCATCCAGAGTTTCATCAACATCTTCAAATGCCTCATCAACAGTTTTTCCTGGATGATTTACACCTTTGGTAATAATAACATCATCACCAGTTATAATAGGATATATCTTATCACCTTCCTTAATTTTCATAATAAATCAATTAAAATTTAATGTGTAAATATTTTTTATTACCTATTTCATCTTCATCCTTCCAACCACCATACATTCTTGTTGCAATATCAATGTCTGTATCTGTATAAAGCTTCTGTGTTTTAACTGGATGACTTGCTCCCTCACCATAAACACCTTGTCCAAATTTATCTTCACCATCCTTTTTGAATATACCTGTTATACGATTCATAGAAACATCAAGTTCTGAACAATCATCATTAAACTCAAGAACACTATACATTGGATACAATTGTTCTGCTGATGGTTTATCTGTACTACCATGTATTGTTACAGGAATGATTTTTGAAAATACCTGATAAATAGAAGGTAATTCTTTATTTGATTTAAGTTTGTATCCTGTTGCCTGACACATTGAATATGTTACAAAACCATCATAGTTAGGATTATAATCCTCTCTTGAACTATCACTTATATTGACAGGTAATGGAGTACAACAACGGAATAACTCACTTTGTGCTTCAAATGTAGTCCTACCATAATCATCATATAAACCTTTAGGAACATATGGTGTCTTTGTACTATTAAGTTTTACTCCATTTGGTACACCTGGATTTTCTGCAGTTCCTTCTCTTATTGTTGTAATTGTATATTCTGTTCTTACTTCATCTGTTGACAAATCAATTTCCCAAGATATATTATTAGTAGGTACAGAACCATCAGGTTGATTAGCCTCATCTTCAAGAGTTTCTAACATTGGTTTTGGAGTTGATTTACTATCATACCAAATTTCTTTTTCTGGATTTTGAGGATCTGGTTCATGCTTTGTCCAACTATACTTCTCCTTAATAGGATATGAAAGTGCATAAGTATGTTTATGTCCACCAATGACAAGTTTACAATTGAAGTACTCAAGAAGTCTTGAACACCAACAAAGTCCTCTATTCTCATAGTTATTTAACTGATTAACATTTGAACCAAGTCTTCCTGCATTAGTAGGATGATTTCTTGTACAAGGTATCTGAACTTCATCATTATTCTTCAATGATGCCTTTGTAATAACTGTAAATGGCATTTCATGCATTGCAACAATAACCTTCTTACTATTATTACCCTCATCCTGATTATCCTTCAACCAGGCATATAATGTTTCATATAATGGTGTGAAATAACCATTATTTCCTGCATACTTACCATTAGTATTACTTTCAATACCTGTGTATATATTTACATATTGTGAATTATCATCATTACCTGAAGAAAGACCAAACCAATACTGACAATTAGAATAAGGTATTTCTGAATTAACTATCACATACAATACTTTTGCTGTCTTGAAATAATAGAATGATGGAATATACCTATTCTCTGTTATGTTGATTGTACTAATTTTTGATGTCTTTACATCTTTTCCCTTATATCCTGTATGTGATTTAACAACAAAAGTCTCTCCAGAGAAGAACTTCTTATTATCAACAGAATTATATTTTTCTGTATCCTTCACATCAAAGCAATAGAAATAATGGAAGAAATGTGAACTGGACTTGTCATCATCATTACCTGTACCAAGTTGTCTAGGATCAATAGGACAAAGGTCATTATTACCAACACAGTTCATCTGCTCAAGATGATTGAACAGACACTGACCACCATTATAATAATCCAACCACTCATTGATACGGGCACCAGACTGGGTCATATCACCCGTGTTGAGAAGGATAGGGAACACTTTTTTTGTATGACTTGAATTCCAAGATCTAATTTCCTGGTCAATCTTTGTGTTGAGATATTCTGCTGAAGCCGCCCATACCTGGTATTCAATCCAGTGGAATCCCTGCTGGTCAGTAATCTGATACACCCTACCTTCATA
>AUXO014899250.1_pt1 | contig 10773 bp, 14 predicted proteins | sample 768731 | NCBI WGS metagenome assembly AUXO01 (sample SAMN02715735, study PRJNA202380) | gut metagenome | biome: sheep rumen | host: Ovis aries | place: New Zealand: Palmerston North
GCGAGTACCGGTGGCGCCATGGTGATCGATATTGTGTCGGCGCTCTCGCTGTTGACTACGATCAAAGCCTTGTTGTCGTAGTAATGCGCCTCGCTTGCGCTCTCTGTGTTCTTGCCTACTTCTGCGACCGGTGATAAATAGACCGGTGTCTCTGTAGTGTAAGCGCTCGCGTCGTCCTTCAAAATCTCCGCAACGTAGAGGCTATCTACTCCGCGGAATTCAAAGACCTGTTCTGCCATTGTCTTTTTTCCTCCTTATTTCTCGAATTTTAAAAATGTGACTGTCATGCCCCTGCCGGTGTGCGTGATTTCGTCGCTTGCTATGTCATGCCCGCGGTCGGGGGTCTCCCATCCGTTCGCCTTTAATAGCTGACGCGCCTCCGCCAGTTGGCTGTATGTGGTGCCCGGGTTCGTGCTGTAAACGTTCACTTGAAACGTGTACACGACCGAGGCTGTTTCGTTGTTGTAAGCGCTTTGTTCCGCTTCGCTGGAATTCCAAAAAGTGAAGAAGGTGTCCGGGTATGCCTCATCGGGCGCGAGGCTTCCCTGCCTTATCACCGGCAATTTGAAACTTTCCAGTAGCGCGATGAGTTCGTCTTCCATGTGTCCTCCTTCTCCTTAGCCTGTTATTTTCTCGAGTGCCTTCTCGAAGATCTCCGCCTGCTTTGCGCTGATCTGCTTTTGGATCGCGCTGCCATAAATCGAATTGAAAAGCTCCTTGTCTGCTTCCATGCCGATTGTTTTGGCTCCCGGCTCCTTCGGGCTTCCGTACTGGTTCGCCGGTGCGTGCCTTGCGGTGCCGTACATCAGGAAGATTGATGCAAGCCCTCCGTGGCTTAAATTAAAGCCGACCTTGATGCTCGCCTTGTTTCCTTCCCACTCGACCTGCTGGTCTTTGGCTATGCTTTCCACCGTGCGTCCGGTCCGCTTGTGCTTTTCCATAGCCGTTTCAAGCTTCGGGTTTATGTCCACCGGGATGAATGCCAGGCATTCTTCCGTGATCTTCTTTAGGTCGCCCCCGAGCTTCTCGTACTGCTCCGCGATGTCTCGAAAACCTTCAAACTTGATCCAGAATTTTTTCGACTTTGATGCCATCGAGCCTCACGCTCCTCCCTTTATCGCGCGAACGCGAAACTTCAAGTACTGGTTGCGCATGTTGATGTTCTCCGGCGTGCCTATTACTTCGTAGACCTGCCCGTTCTGCAGATTGTGGATTCTGCAGTCCGCTGTGATCTGGTCTGTGAACCAGGTGTCAATTATTGCCGTGTCTACGACTGAAAAGACGCCGTTTTCGGTCATCTCTGTTCCTCCGAATGTTCGGAAGCTGCAGAAGTAAACCGTCTCGCTCTCCGTGAATACCTTCGTTCGCGTGCCTTTTATCATTGTAAGGGTTGGTGTTTGTATCTTAAAGGGCACCGTGAAGGGCATCGCTGGCTTGTATTGATGTGTGTAATTAGCCATTGCCGGTTCCTCCTGTGCTCTTGTAACTCAACTGTGCCGCTCTTTGCATAAAATACGGGCTAAGGGTGCCGCCTCCGGATCCATAATTCCAAAGATCGGAGACGCCGCGAGCGATGATGCCGGCTGTGATGTTCGCTTCCGCTACGCCTGCGCCTTTAAGAAAGTCCTTCACCTCGGCTATATACTCCGCCAGGGTGTCGTCCTGGTAGTTGCCGCCTATTCCCAGCGCCGCTTTTACTTTTGTCAAAATCTCCGCGTCTGTCATGCTCGCGCCTCCTCTCTGTATTCCTTAGAAACCGACCTTTGCGATTGTAACTACGCCATCCGCAAGTGTTGCGGTGTAAAGTGTTGCGGCGTCAGCTACTACGTCAGCGCCTGCTGTCTCGACTGCTGTTCCTGCGATCTTGAAGCCTGCGTAGTTGTAAGCGGCTACAAAGTAAACTGTTGCCGATGTTACCGCTGCCGCAAAGTCTAAGCTCTCCACTGGCTCTGCTGCGATGAGCGCGTTCGGTGCGCTGGTGATTGCAAACTTGCCCGGGGCTGTTGCCTGCGCTGCTGTCACGGTTGTGCCGGCGATTTTTAAGATTGTGCCGTATAATGTGAGCAAGTCTGTCTTGCTAACCTGCACGATTCTGTCTGTGTTGATCATTGTCTTTTATCCTCCTTAGTTTCTTTTTATGCTTCGGCTTTTGCCCATGCTCCGTCGACAACCTTTAAGATCATGCCGTTGTCTTCGGCTGTTACTGCTGGGAGTTCTGCCGGAAGGCTTGCGCTTGCCCATGCTCCCTCGACTACGGTTAAAACTTCGCCGTTGTCTGATGCTGTTACCGTTGGGAGTGGTCCGCCCTGACTTGCGGTAACCTGTGCCGCGATTGCCACTAATAGCTCCGGAATTGTCTCCATGTTGGCTACTGTGGCGGCGTTGCCGCCAAGTGCTTTGTAGAGGTCCTGGAGCGCTTTGATTGTTGGTGCTGCCATTGTTGCGCCCTCCTTATCCCTTAACGATCTTGTAGAAGCCTGTTGGGTTGAGGATCTTGCCATCAACTACAACGAGCGCCTTGTCAACCCACTCGTTTGTCTCTTCGTCGAAGTATCTTCTCATAGTGAAGCCAAAGTTCTCATTGACTGCGTATTCCTCCGGCTGCCAGAAGATGCCGATTGTGTCGCCCTGCTGTGCTGAGTCAAAATCTGCCAAAATGTCAGGCTCCACGAGTGAGATCTCTCTACCGAAGAAGCGTCCGTTTGGATTTCTGTCGTCTCCGTCGTTTACTTCGAGACCGGTTGCCTGTCTGAAGATTGGGTTTCCGTTTGCATCCTGCATAGTCTCCAAGTATGCGTCGACTGTTGAAGCTGCGAAGATGAATTCGCCGGCTCTGTACCCGAGAGGTATCTGCGCGAAGAAGTTCTTTCTCCACTTTGTCCAGTCGCTCATCTGTGCCGCTGTCATGGTGATTGTGTTTGTCACTCTTGTATCGTTCAAGATTCCGAGTGGTGCTCCGTCGCCGGAACCGTTAACGATTGCGTAGTCCATGGCCTGAAGGTATGCGATCGCGATTACCTCTGTGAGCTTTGCCTCAAATGACGAAAGTGTCAAAATCTGGCTGAGGAAAGTCTGGGCGATCCTGATCTCGGCTGTATGGTAGCCAAATGAAACCTTTCCGAGCTTTGCGGTCTTCTGTCTTGGGCTGACTGTGCTCTCGTTGATCCACTTGAATGATGCCTGAAGCGCTCCGACTGGGTACTCAACGCCGCCCTTAACTGCTATGTGTCTAACCTTTGAGTAAAGGTTGCCGTATCTCTTGCGGACGGTGTTGATTACGTCGTTCATAATTGTCATTGGGATGGCTGCGCCTGTCTCGTTTGTGCTGACTGCTTCGCCGGCTCTTGTGATTGGCTCGCCTGTCTGTACAAACTTCATGAATGCCTGTCTGTACTCCATGGAGCTAAGTGGATCCTCGTTGCTTCTCTTCTGGTCATTTGTTGCGTCCTGCTTAAATGATCCGAGGATGCCTGCGTTGTGAAGCTCAGCGCCTGCTGGTGGGAGCTGTCTTGCTTCTGCCTCAGGTGCGTTTGCTCTCTCCTCTTCCTCGATGGCTGCGAGCTCTTCCTTTGTCTCGTCGATTTCTGCGTTTACTTCTGCAGCCTGCTCTGTGAGGCTTCTTACCTCTGCGGCGTCTGTTGACGCGTTGGCTCTCTCTGTTAAAGCCTTAATCTTTGCCTGCAATCTTGCAAGTCTCTTTTCAAGAATTTTCTTTCTCATTTTCTTCCTCCTTGTGATGAGATAAAATTAAATTTAGCTTTTGCAAGCTCTAACTCTGCGCCGCTCTCCAGCGGGTTGCTCCTCTGCTGCTTGGCTTTCTCCAAAGCCATGCGGGCGCTGTCCAGCGTTTCCTTGCTTCGGGCGTATATTTCAGTCGCGTCGTAGGCCGGGAACGTTACCGCCGAAACCTCGACCACGGTTGAAATCTTGTTGATGTGTCTTGTCGGGTGGTCGCTCTTTAGTTCCGACCACTCTTCTGCGTCGATCGCGAACATGAAACTCATGCCGCTTATATCTCCGCGCTGTACTGCAGAATACAAAGCGCGGGCTTCGCTGTTGTTCTCGGTGTCTAATTGCACGCGGATCGCCATGCCTAAATTGTCGACCGTCAACTGCATTGTGCTGTTGCCGTTGTTTCTCCTACTCCTTGCGAGCGGGATCTTGCTTGTGTCGTGGTTTACCAAGAAGCGGACGTCTGTCAAATCCGCCTGGTCTAAGGCTCCGGCTTCGATTATTTCGTCAAACCATCCGAGGTCTGTCCTGCTGTTGTACACGATCGGGCGCCCTGTGATGATGTTGCCCTGGTCGGTTTCCTCCGCTCTCACCTCGAATAAGTAAGATCGCTGCTCTAGTGGTTTCTTTTCCATCTCTTCCTCCTCCTTAGCTGAATGAAACGCTTGTTATGTCTCCGGCAAGCACCGGAATTATGACGCCGACGTTGCTTGCGTAGCCTAGATCTATGGTGACGGTGTCCTCTTCAACTGTTGCGGTCGCTGTGTATGTGTAGCCCGCCAAGGCTTCCGCTGTTGCGGTTCCGTTCGCGATTTTGATGTACACGGCGCCCATCTGGGTGAGTATCAAGTAAGCGTTATCTTTCGCCCCGGCTTCGGTGCTGTGGGTGATTTCGATGTTCTGCTTCTTGTTTATCTTGTAACCGATTGCCGGCGCTGCTACGTCTCCGCCGCCGCCTAATTTCCCGAGTATTTCCTGGAGCAGGGTCTCCATCCTGCTCTGTGGCTCCGGGATTGTGTTTGTTGCCCCGAGTATATTCTGAACGATTGCCTCGTTCCTGCTCTGTGGTTCGTTTTCTGCCATGTCAGATGTCCTCCTTCTCTTCGTCTACAACGTCGACGTTTACTTTGCCGACCTGATAGTTGTTCGCCTCGTTTGCGTCGATCCAGTTCAAACTCATGTAGCGCTTTCCCTTTAGCTCCGGAAGCGGTGGAAGTCCAAGCGCCACGCGCTTTTCGTTTTCGTACAATGCCCCGGTTGGTGATAGCTCTTTGATCATTTCGATTGTCTGGCTTACCGTCATGAAGATGAGCTCTTTCGGGTATAGTTTGACCGTGTTGCCAAAGGCTCGCTCCCTTGTGGTGAATAGCTTCTTCGTAAATCCCTGGCTTATGGTTACTATAAAACCTTCCAGGGTCTTCTGAAAGAAGGCTTCGTATTGTTCCTTGGTATAGTCTCCGGTAAGTATCGGCAACGGAACGCCCCAGTTTCTCAGGATTTTGCTGTCTATGAATTCGAGGGTTGCCTTATCGACAAGCGCGAGGCTCTTCTGTAGCGGTATGAGGTCCGCTTTCAAGTCTAACGGTAAGAAGCCGCTCTCGTTGTTGTTGAGCTTTCGCTCGAGCTCCGCCATGGCTGCTTCCGTCTTTCCGTCGTCCATGAGGGTGTTATACTTAACGACCCCGTTCACTGCGTAGCTTGCTTTCATGGCTTTGGCGATGCCCTGCAGCAGGGTGTGGTTCAAGTCCAAAGTTTCAAGAAGCGCTTGGTGGTCTGGCTGTCCGAACTCATTGCCTCCCATGAATTGATTAACAGAATAGTTAATTTTTAGGTGTATAACGTCATCATAAGGGATCGTGGTCTGTTCTGCGTTCCAGAATGTAAACGTCACGAAAAGTCGCCCGCTTGCGTCTTCTATAAAATCAACCTGCGTCGGCTTGATCGGATAAAGCGCTGTGTAATATCTTCGCTCGGCTCCGGTCTTTGCGTCCGTCCACATGTAGTATGTCGGAATAATAAACGCGTTGTAGTTCAAGAGTAGAAGCCACATGGTCTTCTCCAAAAATTCCGACGTTGTCATGAGCGGGTTCGGGTTGTCGAGTATGTCTTGGAGGTTACTACTTACTGGAACCGGATCGCTGCCGGTAATGCGCACATGCATTGGTCTCAGCTTCTTTATCTCATCGACAATACACTTGAGCGCCTGCTGTACTACGTCCGACGCGTAAATGTTCGTCCCGAATTGCGTAAAAATCGGCAGGAAGCCGTCAAGCGTCGGCGCGTATTTCTTGTTCTTCGGTGGTCTTTTGAAAATATCAAATAAACCCATTTCAGTCTCCTCCTGTTAGCTTCTTGAGGTCGCTTCTGTATCTTCGAAGCATCTCGTATAGTGATATTAGTGTAACGGCTCCGTCTATCTTCTTCGCGTTTTCGGTCTTTACGCACAGCGCCTGACGCTGGTCGTTTAGCTTCAAGCAGGCGTTTGAAAAGCACCACTTGTCGACGGGGTTGTCGTTGTAGTTTATTAACTGGCTTTTAAGGTCCGCCTCTACTAAAAGCAGGGCGTTGTTCAGGGTCGGCGCGTTCTGCAGTATCATTTCGACGTCTTCGTACTGCTTCGACCATCCGTACTCCTCCATAGCTCGGAGCCAGTCTTTTGCGAACCTCTGATCGTAACCGCACTTATAGAGCTTGATGCCCTGCTCTTTCTGCAGCTTGTAAAACCACTGGGCAACAAGCGCGAGGTCGTTTTCGTTGCCTTCGCTGATGGTTATAAATCCCTGCTGTGCCCACTCTTTATACTTTGCGCCCGCGTGCCTGTCGTCATTCTCCGGCTCCAGCTTGCTTTGCGGGATGAAGTACTGCGTCAAAATGTACTTTGTTTTGTCGCCCGGCTTTATAACTAGCGCCTTCGCGCAGCAGAGGTCGGTTGTCTCCGCGAGGTCTACGTGCCCGAGGCAGAAGCTGCCGCGGAGCTCTTCCGGGTCGAATGTCGCCTTGTAGTCGTAATCCTCTATATTCAACCAGCTTTGGGCGCTGTTCTGCTTTATATTGAAATCTTTAGAAAGTACAAAGATTCGATTGGCCTTGCTCTTTTTTGCAAGGTCCACCTGCTCCTCCAGGTAGTCCCAGCGCTTTATCTGTCCGAGCGTCGGGTTACTCTTGACCCAGCTTCGCGGGTTTTGGAAGATCTCTTGCTCGCTGTCCTGCGTGTACAGCCAAGGCAGGAACCTTGCCGCGCTGACGCTGTCGTCTTCTCCGGCTATGATTGCGCGGGCCTGTCGGAGCTCTTCGTCCAGATAGCCGTCTATCACGAAGCCCTCGGTGGTTATCTCGATGAGCTTCGGGTTGTCCTTCAGGCTTTGGCTTTGCTCGATTGATTTCGCGATGATGTTCGTCTGCATCTCGTGGATCTCGTCTAAGATCGCCCAGTCGATGTTCCGTCCCTCTTTGTTCTTGGTGCGGTCGCTTAACTTGAAGACCTTCGTGTTCGTGCTTCGGTTTAGCATGAAGCGCTGGTTTCGTTTTGTGTCTAGGTCTTGCGGATCGTATAGCATCCGCATGGTGTCCATGGCGTCGTATACGATGGAAGCCTGCGCGTCATCGTTGCTGCTGCATACGATGTCGGCGCCTTCGTTGCCGGTTATGAATTCCGCGTTGCCAAGCGCTGAGCAGGTCTCTGACTTGGTGTTCTTCCTGGCTATTAGAAGAAGCGCCTTTTTGAAGCGGTCGATTTCCTTCTTGTTGTCCTTCAACTCCCGCGCCATCTTGAAGCTGTAAAGCGCCTCGATGAACGCTTTCTGCCAAAGCATGAGCTTCATGGGCTTGCCGTAAAACGGCGACTTGGTTAGCCGGATGCACCCCTCCATGAAATCCATTCTTAGCCTTGCGGTGTCGGTGTTGTAATAATATTCCTCGTTGTGAAAATCCTCCGCCAAGTTCTCGAGCTCTTGTCTTAGTTCCTCCCCGGCTATGATTTCGCCCGCGTCGATTTTCTCTTTATACTCTAGTAAAAAGCTATTGTCCGCGGTCCAGATCATTCTGTCTCTTCCTTCCTGCTTCTTAGCCATGCGCGGAGCGGGCTGTCTTCTTCGGCGTCCCCAAGGTCTCCGCTTAGCTTGAAGAGCAATTTTAAAGAGTTGTTGTACTGCTGCAGCAGCTCTTTGTATTGCTTCGCGGCTGGAGTCGCTCTTTGCTTCATGGGGTTCTGCGGGTGTATCTCTATGAACGGGAGCTTCCTTAGTTCATCGAGGCGGGCTTCAATGAAAACTATTTCGTCGATTAGCTTCCCCGCCTTGGTTTCGTTTTCGATTCCTATGGCTTCCAGGAGTTCTTCACGTCTTCCCATCCTGCGCCTCCTTACGCCGCCGGCGTGATGTTGTATGTGATCTTCATGGTGCTGTCGGCGGTCTTGGTGATTGCTTCCTCTAGGTTGTTCACGGTTGCTAAGTAAAGCGGATTTCTTCGCTTGACCACGTGCCCTGTGGCTGCTGGGTAATTCCAGCCGCAGTAGATTTGACCGTCTTCCGTCGTGAAGCTCCAGCGGTACGATGCGTTGCTGTTAGGGTTGAAGCCGGAGCCGTTGACCGGGCTTGTTCTTTCTGCGACTGCGTCGTATATGTTAGCATATCCGAGATATATTCCCGCGCCGATCTTGTTGGCGTAACCCGGATTGATTCCGTCGGCGGTGGTTGTTTGTGTTGCGTATGAATAAAAATAATTTATGCTGTTAAAGGTTACGTGGAAGCCCTCTTCATGAATTATCATGTTATAACCGGCGCTGACGCTGCTTCCTGCCGGTGTCGTAAAGCTGTACGATGTCGAGGCTCCGGTTTCGATGTCCTGCAGATAAATCGTGTAAGTCGTGCTTCCGCTTATTATATTCGGCAACCACAAGATCTTACCCTGCGGCGCTGCGAGTGGTTTCCTGGTTCCGCTTGCCGGGTTCGTGAGGGTCTTCGTCGTGGCTATGTCAAAAACTGAAAGCTCATTGATTGGCAGCTTGTTAATATTCACCGTTAGCGTTCCGCCTGCGTTTACGTCATTACACGACCACCAGTATTCTTTATTGTTCGCGGTGTTGATTGTCACCGTCAGTTCGTTGCCGCTGTGTGCCTTCTCGTTCGCGGTCTGTTGGTTTCCTGCGCCGTACAAGGTCGAGAGTCTTTGGTTGCTGCTTGCGTTTCCGTAACCTATATATCCGCCGATGTCGGATGTCAGGCAGACCGTGCTGATCGTTCCGTTTCCCTGGCTTGTCAACCAATCGTAAACCATGGTGATGCTATTGTTTAGAATTGAGCTCTCGGCGCTGTTATAGCTCCCCATCTCGGTGACGGTTCCGCTGTTCGCGATGCCATAACTGCCGTTCGCGATCATCGTATTTCCTGCCGGCATAGTCGTTGGGAAGTTCCCCCCTCCGTCCGCCGGGATCGCGTCTTCAAAACAGAAAATTCCGCCTAGTAGTCTACGCCATGCGGCTGCGCCTCTCCAGTCGCTGTCCGACCATGGCGCGTTATTGAAAAAACCGCCGCTGATGAGGAAGTTCTCGATTCCGTCCGTGAAGGTGTTGTCGTGCTCGACTCGCTCTCTCCTTCCGGTCTTTGTGTTGCGGAGTTCGATGGTTGTATGTCCGTGAAGCGCTTCTATGTGCGGGCGGATGATTTTTTTCGGTGTGTATATCTCTATCAACTTTCTTCCTCCTCCTATGCTCGTATTAAATCGAGAAGCCATGCAATCGTCTTGTTTTTTATATACTCCACCTCTGTCACTTCGCCTGTGCTACTTGTCAACCTGTTTGCACCTATTAAACTTCTTAATTGTGCTGGTGTTAATTGGTAGGTTTGAGGGATTGCTAACTCATATACTAACTGTACTCCGTCCATAGCGTTTTTAAAGGCTGTTGCGTCGGGATAATCGTCACATAATACCAAATAATTTGATGAAATCATAAACTCATTCAAATTACAATTAGACCAAGGGCGTGTAGGAACTTGAACCATAGTTGAACAAATTCCATTTATCGAGTCTTTTTTTATCATAGGTGGTGTAGTATAATAAACATAGCCAGTGTTAGCGTTATTGCGACCATTACTTACGTATGAAAAACTTCCTAAGTCTACCATAGTCCTATTAACTGTCAATACTCCAGTAGTTAAGTCTACCTCTCCTCCGTATACTGTACCCGCTGAGCCAAAGGAAATGGTGGCTGTGTTGGTGTCTGTGCCGTTGGAGTCTATTACTGTACACTCGGTAAAGCCACTAATAGCCCTTACATTAGTCGGGCTTGGTGTTCCGCTTCCTGCTTGTACAGGCACTATACTTGATACTACCTTCTTGAAATAGCTGTCTATTCCGTCATCGAATGAGTTCGTTGCCGCCCCTTCTAGTTCGACGCCTGCTTCGAGATCGCTGATCCTTGCGTCGTGGCTCTTTAGTTCTCCGCCTACTTTCACGGCGGTCCACTTTGTATCGTCAAACGCCTCCGCTGTCGAGATCGCTGTTGTGCAGCGATAAAGGGTTTTGTTGTATGTTACGTAGTCGCCAACGCTATAAGTCGCTGTTGCGTCGTATGCCGGCGCTATGTCATCGAGTGCGGCTTGCGCGCTGAGCTGGTTGTTATAGATAACCGTGTCTAGGTTGTCGAAGTTTGCGTTCAATACTGAAATATCGACGTAGTCATTGACGCCCGGCTTCGTAAAGCCATAATGCGTGGTTGTTGTCGCCATGGTCTTGTTCCTCCTCTTAGCTTTGCGGGCTCTTGCCCCAGACGTAGCTGCCCTCGAGTGTTCCCCACATGAAAGCGCTCGCCTCTTGCCATGTCATACTTCCGAGAATGTCCGCATCCGTGACAAATTCCTCGATGCTCTCGTTGTGCTCGACCTCGTGGATGCTTGCGGTCTTCTCGATCTCTGTAATCGTTATGCTTGCAGGGCTTGCGACCGTCACGCTGATTGTCTCCACCGCTGCTGTCGGCGTGAGCTCTGGTATCGCGAAAAGCTCCACCTCTTCCTCGATGTCGATGTAGCCGTTCCACTTGTTCGA